>ERZ773267.5-NODE-5-length-217964-cov-6.863090_pt1 | contig 217964 bp, 199 predicted proteins | sample MGYA00511959_ERZ773267 | MGnify/ENA primary metagenome ERZ773267 (study PRJEB29015, sample SAMEA2738165) | human oral metagenome | biome: human oral; feature: human-associated habitat; material: saliva | place: China | collected 2240 ...
CCACCAACAGCATCAATCTCATCAATGAAAATAATACAAGGTGCACTTTTTTTAGCTTGAGCAAATAGGTTTCTAACTCTTGCTGCCCCTAATCCTACAAACATTTCCACAAAGGATGAGCCTGAAGCATAGAAGAATGGAACATTAGCTTCTTTAGCCAAAGCTTTTGCAAGCATGGTTTTACCAGTACCTGGTTGACCAGACAAAATAATACCTTTAGGCATTTTTGCACCAGCTTTTGCAAATTTTTCTGGTGTTTTTAAAAATTGTACAGTTTCTTCTACTTCTTGTTTGATTTCATCAATTCCGATTACATCATCAAATGTTACTTTGATGTTTTCAGGTTTTAACATCTCAATTTTATTTTTACCCAAATTGGACATTGCTCCTTTTTGTAGAAACACTAGGACAGCAATAATTAGAACAATTGGAATCATTGATTTAATCAATGTAATGAAAAATCCTTCTTGTGGAATAGGTTTCATTTGAACAACAATATCTTTATATTTAGGATTGTTTTCAAAATTTTCCCAGAATTTTTCAAATGATGGAGTAAAAACCTTGTAATAAGTACGTTTCAATTCAGGCTTATCTTTTTCAGATTTGTTATAAAAAGCAATTTCTTTTGAATTTGTAAAAGAGTTGTTAATATATAGGGTATGAATTTCACCACTATTTAACTGTTTAATAAATTCATTGTAATTGATTTCTTTCTTGCTCACTTCAGCATTTGAAGCATGGTAAAAAAACGAAATGGCAAAAAACACAAAAAACACAATGAGAATTTTTTTATATTTTTTGATAAAGTTCATAAATGATCCTTTTATAATAGTTGTTTAATATACAAATTAAAATGAAAAATATCTAACATATTATATGCCAGATATTTGTAAAGTTATTTTAAGGTTGAGGTTTTATTTTCTTTAATTCTTTTTTTAATTCTGTTTTTATCATATTTGGATTAAATTCCTCAATAATGTTTTCATGTATTTCTTCAAGAGTAAGATTTGGATATTCTTTTTCTTTTTGTTTGACAATATGTACTAAGAACTCATTCCAGTCTTTATGTTGCCCATATTTTTGATTTTGAGGCAATGCCAACTCAAATCTACCTGTTTGTACAAAACGAATATCAAACAACATATTGCCTAAATCATGTTGCAACTCTTTATTGTTATATGTCAATATTTCATTTTTATTGATTTTTTGTTCAATTTTATTAATACAATTTATTAATTGATCTTTTTGTGATTCATCAAAATCTTTATTATCAACAATGTATTGATTAATTTTTTGAATCAAACTGTCATTTTGTACATCTTGGATGCCATCTATATTGTCAATAAAACTATTATAACAATGATTTCCCATTTGTTCTAAAACCTTAAAATATGCAGAACGAGAAGCTTTATCAATAACTTTTCCATCTTCATCTTTGGACAAATTGTCCAAAGCATACAAAAACTTCATATCCACGTTATTTTTTACAAGATGTTCAGATTCAATCATAGCATCAATTAGGAAGTTTACATTTGTTCCTGACAGTGAGAATACATGAGTTTGTGGATGTAAACAACGATAACTTAATGCATCAATAGCAGCTTCAAACACAGCAACATGGTAATGCTCGTTATTATTACTGTCTTTATATGAATAATCCTCACTTGGTTCAACATAAAATGGTTCTGAATTATTTGAGCCAGGTACATTTTGTTTAATAAAATCAGAATCTTCTGTTATTCCACGTACAGCAGCAAATTTATCATTACTTGCAAACACCACTACTGGATAGAATATTACCTCGTTATTTTGGTTATATAGTTGATTATACCAAGAAGTTTGTTTTGCATCATATTCACCAGCATAGATTTTAGCTCCATTTAATTCTTCAACATATTTTGGATTAAGTTTGCGTTTATTCACCAAATAGTCAAACATTAATTTAGAGTCTTTTGATGGGCTAGGTAATAGTAAATCAAATTTTTCTTTATCTGTTTTAATTTTATCCAATTCAACCTGTTGATTGTTATGCATAAAAGATATTTTTTGGATATTATTTAAATTTAAATAAAAACCCTTAATAAGATTCTTACCTTCTACAAATGAGCAGTATTCTTTGTATTGTTCATCTTTAATTAAATCTTTTGTTGGTAATATGCCAGTATTCATATTTAATAATAGCATTCTGGCAAATTCAACAGATTTTGCCCCTTTTTCACCATTTTGCCAAATTTTAAACATTTGTGCATTTTCAAGCATATTGTCATTAATGTTAATAGTTAAATTATTAAACTCATAATTTGCTGATTTTTTCTTACCCCCTAAATTAGTAATAATATCTGCCATTGGATAAAGATTTAAGAAATTAATTTCTTTAACATTACCAATTGCTTGATGTAATTTCACAATATTCAATTGATTACCAAACATAATTTTCATCAGTTTAGTTAATGATTTGCCTTGTTGTTGTTCATTATTTTTAAAATAAATTGTGTATTCTTCTGAATCAAAAAGAGTGGATTGTTGAACATTGATAGATTTAATGTTACTGCTACCACGATTAATAATGTCAAATGATGCACTATTTTTTAGGTGGGAAAATTTATCAATTTCCCAATCTTCTCGTTTAATTAGTCTTAAATATTCTTTTAATACTTGATTAAATGGGACAGTTACTTTTTTATTATTAAAAGGAATAGAGTATTCATTTAACGTATTTTTTAATGGTTGATTCCATAACTTATAATCTAAACCTAACATACGATCATATTGCTCTTGTGGCGATTCAGAATCAATTTTATTTTGTGCAACCAAAGCACTATCTGATTCATTGATAACAAATCCCTGATCTTGATGTTTGTTATTCAATTCTGATGATGACTTATTTTTTCGCTGTTTAGTTTCAACATAATGATGTTCATTCTGGCTTAATAACGGATTTTGATGTTTTAATTCTATTATTTTATCTTTTAATAGTTCATTTTCATGGGTCGCTAATTTCTCCAACTCTCTTATTTTTAATCTTTCAAAAAGTTCTGGTTCTAATAACTCATTAATACGAGTTATTTCTTTTTCCACTGAAAATTGTGGATAGATAGAAACAACTTGTTCAACAATATTAACAGGGCTTTCAATTTTGGTTAAATCCAACTTGTGATTATAATTTTTACCAAGAAACAGTTCCCCATCCACTTTTTTCAAGAAATAAGGTTTTTGATTTCTCTCACAAATATCAATAAAAGTATCTACAGAAAAATGATGTATTGCAGAATTTTTCAATAATAATGCCTGAAAACGATTATTAACTTTATCTTGAAATGCTGTTAAAATTTCATTCTCATTAATTGGATTGATAATGTTTTGAATTTCTTCTGTTTTTGTTTTTTCTATTACTGGTTCACTATTTTGATTAGATGCTACATCAACAGGTTTTGATGAATCAATAGTTTCATTTTTATTAGTGGAGTTTACAATAACATTCTCTTCATACATTTCTGTTGGAATATATGAATCATTCACATAACTATATTCTTCCATTTCAATATTATCAATTGGATAATCATCTATCTGTTCTGTCTGTGTATGTTCAATAAGAGAAGAAGTTTCATGTGATTGAGTATTATCAATATTATTTTGATTGTTATTATTGGTTTCAACACTTTCATTTTGAATGGGAGAATTAGTCTCTTTTGAATCCAATTCAACATTAGTTTCTGTAATTTTGGGTTCTTGATAGTTAACTAATTTAGGTGTTGTATATAGTTGTTCATTCAATAACACAACATTTTTAATATATAAATTAACATTATTCAGCATATGTTGAATTTTATCTGAATCATATTGACAGATATGATGTATAAAGGGTAAAAATCCTTCATTTTGCTTTTTAGTTTCAATAGAGACCCATTTATTATCTTTAAAACGATAGTGCTCGTTTCCAATTTCAAATTCGTTACGTGGTTCGCTTGTATTACCCCTTATTCTGCTTTCAACATTATCAATATTAAACAGAAAGTAAGTTTTTTTATCATGAACAAATTTAGTTAAAAATGCTTCCAACCCAATAGTTTGTTCAATATATTGTATATAACCATTTTCCATATTCATAAATGGAGTAATTGTTTTTTGAGCAATTTCTTTTTTTAACATTCTTTTGTCTTTCTCTCCATCTAAAAATTCTTTATTGGATTCAATATATTTTATAAAATGTGTTGCTTGTACATCTTCCAACTCATGTCCAACTTGTTTATATAGATGTTGTACAAAAGAAGCCAAACCATCACCTTGTATGTTTTTTTGATATAAGTACCACATATCATCTTTTACAGCAAATGATACAGTCATATTGTTTTGTTTAGATGTAAAGTCATATCGTTTTTCTGGGAACATATTAACTTCATCATGCCACCGTATTTTTGGATGTACTGAAAATGGACGATATTGTGTAACTTGAAAAAAGTCCTCAATAGTATATCCATTTTCTTTTGTTAAATTATCCAGTTTCAACCACATACTATTTTCATTCTTAATTATAGTTTTAGGTGTCATTGTATCATACATTTCTTCATTATACGACAAATAGTCAACACTGTCATATAATTCATACATCATTTGATCGTATTTATCTTCCTTTGCTTCTTCTAATTGTGTATTGATATACAATAGTTGGTCATTAATTAATGCTTCTGTTTCAACATTTTGTTTATTGATTTGTTCATGTAGTTCATGTAATTCTAATAATAAAGAATTATTTTCTTCTTGGATTAACATTAATTCGGCATAATCTTGGTCATAATTTTCACTTTCAAAATAATATTCATCATGTGGAATAATACCATAATCATATAAATCAGTATCTTCTATTAGTTCTAAATAGGCTTGTTTTATATCATCATATTTATTTGCAAAACTAAAAATAGATGGAAGAATATCAAATTCTTCTTCAGGTTTACTGTTTTCTTTATATAATTCTAAATTTTCTAAATGCTCTGAATATTTATTTTTTAAAATATTGGCGGCCTTATCTAATTTCTCTTGAATTTCTTTATGATTGTATAAATGAATATTATTCAGTTTAGATGCTGCAATAATTATTTTTAAAAAATTGTCAAAGTCATTGACGTTACAATGTATATCGGGATGTTCAATAAAATTCCAAATATCGTTTTTTTGATAGATGAACCCAACTTTATCAAGATAAAAACTATCCTTGTTTTTAACTCCCATATTTTTTAAGAATATATAAATTTCATCTTTTATAATTGCTTTTTGTGCTGTTTTTTGATTCCCTTGTTCAATAAATTGAGTATATTTCTCATTTTGTTGGTTATCTCCAAGAAGATATTTTTTATATTCCATATCAGCGTCATTATTAAATTTTGAATCAAATAAAAATTTCAATAATTCTTTTGATGATAAATCAAGAATTTTTATATTCTCATCTCTTGCCCTATTGTACTGAGTTACAGATGTAGCCTCATTGTTCTGACTAATAATACGAATAGTATTGTATTCAATAGGTAAATCAATAAATAAACAGTCATTAATCTCTTCATTTTCATTAATGCCATTTTTTTTACTGATAAATATTTGTCCAAAAGTATTAGATTCTTCAAGTTTTTTAATTAATTTAAATATTGATGTTTCTTCTAATTCTTTTTCTTTGTTTTTTAAAATATTTTCAACCTTTTTTGTTTTATACTCATTAATAAGTTTACTATCATTATCCAAAAAATCAGGTCTTATAAAACTTACTGTTTCGGAAAATGATTGTAAATTATTGGATTGATCCAATAAATCTGATACTTTAATTATTTGTTTACTATTCATTATAATATCCATATTACACTAATTTAATTTTTAGATTAGGTGTTATTCAAAATAAAGTAGATATTAATATATTTTAACTAATAACAATGATAAAATATTCATAATCTAATAATTAATCATCAAAATATTATGTATACATTCAATTCAAAATCTTTTCAAGCCACTATACAAAACAACACAAAACCTAATATAACTCAATTTGATTACACGAATGAGTATTTAATTGCTATGGTTAATTTTGTTGAACATGGTTTAAATCAGAAATGGTTTTATTGGGGAAAAAATAATTTGTTAACTATGAATGAGCAATATAAAAAACATAATGATGTTGCCTCTACTATAGAGAAGGTTAAAAGAATTGAGATACCTAATATGAGCGGTAAGGCATTTATATTAGATTATAATGGAAACAAAGTGTTGAACGTAATATCAGAATTATCTTCTTTAGATATATTGAATCTAAATAAAAATTTAGGAAGTATGAAGATTAAACCAGCAAAACTGTATGGAAATGCAATAGATGTTAATCAAATGTTGACCTATAAAGAATTAATTAATCCAAATATACAAATATTACAGAAAAACAAACCAAATCTTTCAATACATTTATTATTAACAAGTAGTTTATTAATGGCTAACTCATTTCTAGCCTTGAAAAATAAAGATAAAATTAAAAAAATTAAACAATATGTACAGAAACGAAAAATGCAAAAGGAAATGTATGGAAAATATGATGATGAAGAGGATGAAAAAAATTTTAAAGACTTAGGTTTGGATAAATATACTGATGTTTTTGAACACTTTTTAAAATTACAGGAAAATGCAAAAGAGGAGCAAATTAAATCATATACACAAACAATAAAAAAAGTACAAGAAGATATTTTAAAAATAAATTGGGAAAGCCCAGTTATTAAAGAAAGTGTATTACGGGCTTATAATGTGGAAAATGGGGTTGCAAATGTTGTTTATATGAATGATTTATTGAGAAATGAAAATATTAGTGGATTTTTTGATAAGTTTTTAGTACAAGAACAAAAAAATGAATTAAATAAAAAAATGGATTATCTAGTTTAATTTTTATATCATAATGGAATGATTTTATTTTTAATAAAAGGTTAATTATATGTTTGGATGGGTAAAAGATAAAGGAAAATCCATATATGATACTGGTAAAAAAGTAATTGGCACTGAAGAAATTAAAAATAACTTTAATTATATTAAAGAGGCTGGTTCAATTCTGATCAAACAACCAGAACAATCAAAATTAATTAAAGCGAATTCTGAAATTAAGAAAAATTTTACAGAATATGTGCGTGAGGAAAATATAACAGAAGAACAATTAGTTGTTATGTCTCGTAATGCAACTATTGCTTACTATATTGCAACATTAGGTACAATTATGTGTGTTGTTTTTGCTTTTCTATCTTTTGTGATGGGTAAAAGTATCTTGGATATGATTATGCAATTTGCAACCTGCTTTGCAATTGGTTCATTATTGTTTGTCTGTTCTTTAAGATTTGCTTTTGATTCATATCAAATACGTAAAAAAGAATTAATGAGTTTTAGAGAATTTCTTAGTAAAAATGATCGTTTACCTAAATTTTACAAAGTAGATATTAAGCAAATTAAAACAAAAAATAAACAGAAAAAACGTGATTATAAGAATCAAAATTTTGCTAAAAAAATAAAATAAAAAGAACGCATAATATGCGTTCTTTTTATTCAGTTAACAATTCTGACTGATATTCTTGTGAAATTAAATCTTTTAACTTTTTTGTTGCCAGTATGGATTGTTTTTCTGCCAAATCATAAGGAAGCATGTTCTTATGATTTAATCCCATTGCTGGTATTTGAAAACTTGCCAATAAATCAATAACATCCGAAATTATATATAATTCATCATTGGATAAATCATTTTTAAATAATAGATGATAAATATTGTTGCCATTTTTATCAGTATAACTTTTTAAAAAAGATAAAAATTGTTCATTATTTAGAGCCAATTTCCAATCATCCAAGTTTATTTTTTTTAACAATTGTTTTATTGTTTTTTCATGATTTATTATTTTATCAAACATATCCATACTATTTCACTTATAATGTTATGATATGATAACATTTTTACAAAAACAATAGTTAAGTTATTGCTTTTAATAAAATGTTATTATATTTTTATTTTTTTGATTCTTCTAACAATTCTTTCAATATCATTTTAACAAAATCATCAATTGGAATATTTTCATCATGAATAAGTTCTTGCATATATCACTCCATATTTTTTCTGTTATCGTTTTCCAAATCTTTTGCTTCATTATCAGTATTTGTTTTCTCTTTATTATCTGAATCATTTTTGAAATATTGGTAAATTTTCATTCCAATAAGAGAAGCAATTGTCGCAAAAATAAATTTATGTTTACCAATTTTAAACAAATAAATGATCAATCCAAGTAAAACTTCTCTTACAGCGGCATTAGATAAAGAATTTAATTCATTTTGTTCTTTTTTACTGTTACTCAAACCAATAATTAGTTTTACCATTTCATTTTTGGATAGGTTGGATATTTGTTTTTCAATTGCTTTATATGCTTGAACCACTTTCTCGCTCCATCCACTTTCCCTTATGGTTTTAGTATTTTCTTCTTTTAGTGTAGAAGCATCATCTTTATGTTCATTTTTGGCATTTTGAATTAATTCATTTAATTTGTTTCTTTTGTTTGAAACATCAGGATCATTAGGGATAATTTCTGTACTATTCACTTGCTGTTCCATTTTTTGAACCACTTCGTCACGTTCTTTTTTTAAATTAGATTGAAAATCTTCTGTTTTTTCAGTGACATTTTTTTTGACATCATTAACCAATTTGGATAAATCAAATTGTTCAGCAGCCTTACTTGCCATTTGTAACCATTCACTTATTTTATTTTTACTCATTTTAGTATTCCTTTATATGTCTCAGAAATTAAGATGCTTCCATTTAAATTGAATATTTGAAATTGGCAACAAGATCGCCAGCTTCTGTGATATTAATATAATGTTCTACTGATTTTGGCAATGCCATGTTAGTTGTATCAAATGGGATTTTATCAATACGTTGAATATATTTTTCTTTATTTTTAGGGTTGTAAAGTTTTGTTTCTAATTGAATATAAACTTGTCCATTGGCATAATCTTCAGTGACAACTGAATCAACTTGTAAGGTAAGTTTATTACCCAAATAATTGTTTGCTTCTAAAATAGATTTGTATTGTTTGTTATTAATGATTCTTCCATCAAACCATTCAAAGTTGGATTTGGTAATTACATCAGAGTTAATCCGATTATTGAGAAGATCTTCTGAAATATCTAATTTTTTAAATGCTTGTAGGGCTTCTTGAGGAATAACTACTGACGCAACAACAGTGTTTTTATCTTCATAGGCATAATAAAATGAGTTGTCAATTTTCACTTCATTTTTCAAAACAGTTTGTTCTTTATTTTCATCCTCTTTGTTTTTGATAAGGTTGAATAAAACAGATGTGTTTCCAGCCTGTTTAATACGAGCAACAAATTCGCTACATTCAGATGCTAATTTTGCACCTTTTGAAATCAACTCTACGCCATCAAGAATAATGTGAGGGTTGGTTGAAAGGTAAGTAATTAAAGCTAATTTGTAACGCATAGATTTGTTTGATTTATTTTCACTCATGGAACAATCCTTATTTTAAAAATTAAAACGGATTTTTATTTCTTGTAAAATATTTAAATTGTAGAAATAAAAATCCGTTTGATTTGTTGGTTTAAGTTTATCTATATTTTCATATTTTGTCAAATATTTATTAAAATTTCACAAAACTTTACAAATTATTATTGGATGTAAAAACTAAAAATTTATTATCAAACAAATTTTTTATTGTTTTTTTATATTTTGTAAAACTATCCAATTTAAACCAAATGAAATTTTTGTCACGTTTATATACATCTCCTAAATGCTTTTTATCTATAAAAGTAAAGACATCATCATTATAATAAAGCTGATCTTGGATTTTTACTATCCAAAAATTTAACTTATAATCATATGGGTGTTTATAATAATTTATAGCCACCATTTTATCTATGGTATAAATATCTTTATTTGGATTATTTTGGATGGTTTTTTCCAAAATTTCCAGATCAACAATAGGTAGTTGTTGGAATATGGGTAATTGTAAGGCTGTATCTATTTTGGACGTATTTGGGAGTTTTAAAGCATAAAATTGTTTTTGGATACCATTAATATCTTTATGTATTGTTACAGGTTCACCAATATTTAGAACTTGATGTAAGTAGTTGATATAAAAAATGTTACCTACCAAATAAAGCATGGATTGTTTGATAATTTCGTTATTTCTTTCGTATTTTGAAAAATTAATTTTTTTATCAATAATTTTAAAATCTATATTTTCCAATAATACATTACCAGTAATTAATATGGTTTCACTAATGACACGATTATTTTCATTATTAATAATAGGGTTAATTAATCTTATTTTGTATAAATAGTGTGTACTGTAATCATTAAATTGTGAATTAACCTGTATTTCTTCAATATATCCGCCATATTTATTACCATTCATCTTAAATTGAATTTGTTTTCCAATAGTGAGTTCTTTTATTAATTGGTAATTTTGTTTAATTAATGCAATATCATCATTATCATACAAGTCATTAAAATGTCTTGATAAATTGGATACATTTTCAAGGTATTTTTTTTGATTAAATTGATGATAATTGAACAATAAAGTTGCTTTTAAGATTGTTTCATCATTTTTGTTCAATTGTTTTTCATTAAATGCTGAAGCAATAAAAACAACAGGCAATGTTGTATCCAGTTTTTTAATATTAGAAAGTTTTGTTATATCTATTTCATTTTTATTACGAGACCAAAGGTAATGAAACTTATGAAATTTTAATTCTTCAATAAATGATTTTTTTATTTCCTGATTATAATGATTAATACATTTTATATAGTAATCATGCCCTGAATCCAAGTAATTGAAAAACATGTCCTGCTCCTTTTTATCTAATAGAACAGAACGTTTCAACATACTATCAATAAAATAAAATTGTTCCTTTGATGATAATGAAATGCCTAATTGTTTTGCAATTTTTTGATGTGTAAATAGATATTTTTGTGCAAGAATATTTATATCATCATTATAGTAATCATAATCTAAAGAGTTTATTTCATAGTCTGAACCAATAAAGGCTTTCATATCTCTAAATTTTTGTTCTTCCAATGCAATAATACGTTTTTCAAATGGTAAACCAGATGAAATACTTTCAAATTCAGGTTTGACCACCTGTTTTCTTCTATTAATACGCCCAAAGAATTGTTTTCTCACTTTTACTCTTGGTGTAATTTCTGGTTCAAACATTTTTCTAACACGTTGATCTTTGAACTCAGTATAAGAGTGTAATGATAATCCAGTAGAACCCGATCTGGATAAAATGATAATGTTGTAATTGGTATCATTATTAAATTTATGGGTGGTTAATGTTTTATCTTCTTTAGATAAACTTATTTTTTCATAAATGTCATTATCGTTTTTCTTAATAGAATAACTTCTACCACTGATTTCAAGTGTGTTAATATTTTTAGCGTGAAAATAGTTTCTAATGTTATCAATAAATGATAAATCAATATCAGGAAACATGGATACAGTTTGCATTAATTTATCATAGGCATTATCAAATTCAGAATGATTTAATTCAAAGAAATTAATATTGTTTTTTTTATTACCAGTGTTACCACTAAAAACTTGAAAAATCATTTCTTGGATTAGCGTTTTGACATTTAAATGTTTAAATTCATTACTATTTTTTGGGGTATCTTTTAAATATTGCTTTTCATAATCCATTACATTATTGATAATGGATTCAAATGTACTATCTAAAATAATGACTACTTTTTTATTTTCTTGTAGGGTTTGTTCAATTTTATTAATTAAATGTTTTTCTTTTCCAAGTAACAATATGATTTTATTTAAACGGTTAATTTTACTCCCTAATGCAATCCATTTATTTTTTAAAGTTTTTGCTTCTTGATAGTTGGTAGATAATTTTTCTGCAATTTGATATGTATTAAATAAATCCCAAATGATTTTACTATACAATGTAATTGTATTATTAAAATCATTTTTATAATTATCATCTATTTCTTGATAGTTGATTTTTTGTACAGATTCATGTTCACGTCTTAACAACATCATTTCAGAAGTTAAATAATAGGCAATTTGATTTTTTAATTCTAATGATGAATTGTTGGTTTCTAAAGATTGGATAATCTTGAAGTCTTTGGAAGATAAATTCAACATGTTTTTAAATGACATAATTTGTGAATAATCATCTAAAAATGTAGCTGATGAATAAATAGGAATAATTTTATCTTTATTAATTTTTAAGATATTATCTTTCATTTCTTTAGTTGTAGAATCGCCAATACTATTATGAAATTCGTCAAATAAGCATATTGTTTTATTGCCTTGTTTGATATATTTAGACAGTAATTTTATTTTTTCATTGGCAGTATCTTCTTTATTGAATTGGGAATATGTGGTAAAAATCAGATTACATTGAATGGTGGTTTTTTCATTAGTTTTTGGGTCTATATAAGAAAAATCATTACCTTTTGAATTAATAATTTCTTGGATAATGGACTTTTTAAAGTTTTTAACAACTTTTTCATTTTTATTGTTATAAATTGTTGCATTTCCATGTATAATAAATGGTTTTACTATATCATTAACTTTTAAACTGGTTAAATCTCGCCAAAAATCACTAAATAAATGACTTCCTTCAGTGAAAAACACAACATTATAATTTTTTTTGAAAAGTGCATATCTTGTAATAGCAGCCAAAATACGTCCTTTACCAATACCTGTATCATCACCAATAATAAATTCATTGTTATTTTCAATATTAAAAATAGCAACACATACACTATCCATCTGTTCGGTAGATAACATATTAGTTAATTCTTTTACATCCAAGATATTCAATTTTTTCATTAACCATTGTAGATTTAAATAATTGTTACTATTGATTAAAGATTTATTTTTTGAATTATCATACACCCATTCTTTTTGAGAAATAATATGTTTTTGTAATTTTTTAAATCCTTCTTGTTGAGCATAAAATATATTTTCAGGAATATAATTGTGTTCATTGGATAAGCTTTTGTATTGCTCAGGTATTTTTATGAAAGGAATATATTGAATATATTTCATAATAAGGAAAGATATCTTTAAGTAAACATATTTAAAATAACACAAAACAAAAAATAATGCAATTTTTCGTTTTGTGTTTGTTTGTATCAGCTTTGTAAAATACGTTAGCTTTGTTATTTAGGTTTTACTTTTCGTTTAGTTTTTATTTCATCATCTTCAAGATATTTTTCATTAGTTGAATATTCATTTTCAATAATTTTAAATTTACTTAAATCTAAATCAAAATCTTCTTTAAAGGCAATTTTAAATGATTGTTCTAATAAAGGTGTGAATTTTTTTAAAGATTCTTCACTTGGATAAATTTGTAATCCTAATAGGTGACTTACCCAATTTTGATTTTTCTCTTTAGATAAATAAGTATTATGTGTTTTAGTGGATACAACAGTTTCGCCCATACGGGCAAATAATTCATATGGGGTAGAGTAATATGGCTCTTTACCCATTTTATCAAGTCTTTCAGCATCTTTTTTAAATCTACTTGAAAGTTTAAAATCAAATTTAAAATCATCATTAAGAAGCTTCATAGTCAAATGGTGTTCTAATAACTTCTTAACATGTAAACCAACTTTATGTTCAATGTGATTTTTATAATTAAGTAAATTCAATGTAATTTGATCAGTAATATAATGAGGTATATTAGTTTTTTCAAACTCTTCTTTTAATTTTGGAATAAAATCTGAAGTAATAGTATTATGGATTGGATTTTTTATCGTTTGCCATATATTATGATCACCAGTAATGGTTTTCATCATATTTGTATGATTAATTGGTCTATTTTCTTTATCAAGTTTTATATGTTGAGTGTATTTATCATACCACATATCTATTTGTGATTTCTCACCGCTATCTGGTGTCAATAATGATTTAAATGATTGTTTTGATATTTTTTCCAAATATTGTGTTGAAATTTTATCAAATATTTCAGCACTAACTTGTATATTCTCTTTATTAAACACATTGGAATAGATAATTTTTGAATTTTTTAACAATAACTCTTCAATTTTGTCTTTATTATTTAAGAAATTCTCAACAATTTTCCCATAATTACTAAAATCACAATGTTCTTTTGGTTCTAAAAGAATTTTTTCAAACTGTTTTCCTTCATCAGAATTAGACAGTACATAATTCAAATTTCTTTGGAATAGTTCTTTGTTTTGATAAATATATTTTTTTAAAATACTTTTCTCTGTTGGACTGTCTGTATTAAACTTTTCAATATTATCCCATAAACTTTTGATATTCTTAAATTGTGTTTTAATAGAGTCAAATGTGGTTTTGTGTATTTCAAACATCTCAGATACAAAATGGTGCTTATCTGCAAATGCAGTCTCAGAAGATATAAACTCTAATTCTGTATTTGAAAGATTTTTCATGGATACAACTTTAGTTACATTATATCCATTCATAGATGTAATTAGTTCAAAAAATGCTGGATTAAATTTTTTAAGTTTATCAATATCTTCTTGAATTATTGGGTCTTTTGCTTTAAAGTTATTGTCTTTTTCATCATAATGAATATTATATTTTATAGCTTCTACAATAGCATTTGATAAAAATTTTTCACTGACTCGTCTTTTTATATTATCGGTTAAAGCACCTTGTGATACTGCCAAATCATATAAATAATGATCATAAGCATGAAACCACTCATGTGCTAAAGAGCCAGCACTATTGAATCTATTTAAATGTAAGAATTTTTGACCAGGTTGATAATGGGCTTTTGAACCTTTTTTGCCTTGAGAACCAAATCCGCTTCCTAAACCAATTCCATTATGTGTTAAACCAATAGCTTTGCGAGGGATATTAAAAGTTTGAGCTAAATCTGTAAATGATTCATATACTAAATTTAATAATGTTTGTTTTTCATTTTCTCCATTAATCCATTTTCCCCATTGAACTGCATCTACACCAAAAATTTGATCCAAATCTTTCTCATAAATTTTTTGACCATTGATATAGTCGTAACCATGTCTAACTATATCTCCCATATATTCTTGGTTTAAAACAGATTCAACTTGGATAATTGTCATATTGTTGAAAGTAGTTTTCACTTTGGAATTTTTAATCAACTCCAATAAATCAGGTAAATTATCAATACTATCCAAGTCATTTTTATCTTTTATTTCTAATTTTAACGGTTGGATTTTTTCCCATGTTGGTTTTTTATTTAATAACTTGTTTGCTTTTAACAACTGGTATGCACCACGTGCAGTTATTAAATCTTTATAAGTGGGGATTTGAGAGTGTGCAGCATAGGCTAATTCCTGTAAAGAAATGTTATTAATTTCATTATGATGGTTTGGAAAAGTTTTTAACATTTCATCTTTATAAAATTGCATTTTTGACACATCAGGATCAGTTGGTAATATTAAATGAGTATTTTCACTAAATCCTTTATATAAATTATCTTCATCAAACTTAATACCTTCAATTTTAAATCTATGTTTAAATGACATTTCTTTAATTTCATTAAAAACACTAACATATAAAAAATTAAATAATTTTTTATTCAATTCTTCATCATCTACTAATTTAAAATTAATTACTGGTTTGTTTTCCATTTCATCTCTGAAAACTTTAATGAAATGAAACTCATATGGGCTTAATCCAAGTTCTCTATATCTATCAACATCCAATTTATCCCATACAGCTTTTTTATTAATAGCAGTTCTTTGTTCTTCTTCAAGTAACTCAGCAAAGTTTTCAGTATTAACTTTACCTTTATTGTATAGGTCTTTTCTAGCCATAAGAATAGTTCTACCATAATCCTGATGTTCACTATTCTTCACTTTATGACGAATAATTTTGTCAGTATTATTAGTATCTAAATTCAACTCTTCTTGTTTAATTGTGGATTGTGTTGATTGAACAGTATTTTTTTGTGTCATAGATAGAGTTGGTTCATTATCAAATAAATCAGTTTGTGATAATAAATCATTAAAGACATCATTTAAATTACTCATTGTGTTCACTCAAATATCATTATTATATTTTACTATAAAGTTCCATATAAAACGTAAGTTGTAAATCATAAATAGTTATTCATGATTTACAATTTATAAACAATTTAATTAACTATAAACTTTATCAAGGAGATTTATTTTAATTTTGATAATAAACTGCTGATTTTTATTTTGTTATCTATATTTAATTTTTTTTGAATATATTGATTTAACATGTTGTCATTATTATCTATTGTTTGAATAACATTCCAAATTTTATCTTTTTCATTTTGACTATATTTTTTTGCAATATTATCCAAAACAAAATCCAAGAAATAACTATCTATATATTCTTCTTTCTTGTATTGGTTTAAATCAAAAACAGTATTTATATTTAATAGGGTGTAAGCGCAATCAAAAGATACCATTGAGATATCGGCACTTGGAAAGATAGAACATAAGTAATCATGAATTAAGAACTTAGATGTTTTTTGTTGTCCAGATGTAACAAACTTAAACAATGTAAAAATCTCAATATGTGTATTAATCATATTAATAACATTTAAGTATTTTAATGCTATTTCTTTATTTTTACCTGACAGAGTTGTTATATCAATAAAACAAAAATTACTAATTAATTGACATTTCTCAACATCACTTAAATCATCCAAGAAATAATAAAAACTACAAAGTAAAAACATATCTTTATTATTTAATGTTATGGTTTTGTTAGAATCTTTGTTTACATAAGTATATGTAATATCTACTTTGTTTTTAATGAAATCTTTGAATGTTTGATTACTGATTTTATCAATTTGATTAATTTCAATCTTGTCAACACCATTAAATATATATAGTTTTTTCTTTTCTAAAATAACTTGTTTTAATTCAAATGTTTTTTTGTAGGATGTGTTTACTTCAATTTTTTGTTCTTTATCTTTGTTGGATATGTTTACTATTGATAATGTTTGAGGAATAGTGTCATTTTGATATGTAAGATTAACAATAATAGGTTTGACCAATGATATGTTTAAAACATCATTATTATTTTTTGTTTTTAATTTGTTAATTAATATACTTAATTCTTTAAATATAATTGGATTATATATCTTGCCAATTATATTGTTATATGGGATTGTAATATTAACAGGTTCTTTTTGAGTATTATCTAAAACCAAACAGTTAATATTATTACTCCCATTAGTTGGTTTTCCATCAATATCCAAAACATCCATTATTTTTAAAAAACTGTATATATACTCGGTATAATTATTATTCTGTTTATAAAAAACATTTGATAAGTAGTTTCTTTTTTTGATTCTTATTTTTTTTTGAAAATTATTCAAATTTAATGAAATACTGTTATTTTTTTTAAAGAATACAAAAACGATTAATCCTATTAACACTAAAGTTGCGGCAATATTGAGGAGAAGCATATTCAATTCATATTATATACTGTATATATTAAATATATGAAATATATACAGTATATAATATGAATTGAATTAATTTCTATATTTTAGTGTAAATCAATAACATCCATTTTCTAATAATTTTGACATGGTGAACTTTGCTCGATTATCGGATGAACTATTATTTAAGCTGATTACTCCAATATATCCTTTATAACATCTTTTACTATTTAAAAACACTAAGTTGTATCCAGATTCTCTAATATATCCAGTTTTACTTAAAAGTGCTGGATAAGAACCATTTCTTATAATTTTATTTGTATTATTGTATGCTACTTTTTGATATGGTGAATAAGCTTCAGTGTGTGAGCTACCAGAAATGGTGCTTATTATTGGATTACTTGCCACTTTTGTTGATAAAATCAACAAATCAGCAACTGTAGATGTATTATTATGGTTTAATCCTGCTACATCATAAAATTTTGTGTTATACATTCCCCATAATTGGGCTTGTTTATTCATTTCCTGTATGAATTGTTGTTTATTGTATCCATATGCAGAACGAGATAATGCAGAAGCGGCATAATTATCTGATCCAACTAACATTGCTTTTAATAAATCATGACAAGTTAAATTAGTATATTTTGGTAGTCTTGTACGAGTGCCTTTTATATTATCATTATCTTCATTTGTAATTTGTGTAATGCAGCTTTGATTATGGTTCAACTTTAAAAAGATATGTGCTGTCATTAGTTTTGTAACAGAAGCAATTGGTAGAATCATATGTTGATTTTTATAATCCAGTATTTCACCAGTGTTGTAATTAAAGACCACATAGGATTTTGGTTGTGGCACATATTGATAAGTTGGTGTTGTATAAGTTTTTGGTTGTTGATAGAGTTGTTCTACAAATTCATCTAATGTATTATTTTGGTTAGTATGAAAATTAGTAATTTGTAATAATGCATCATCATCATAGGCAAATGATTTAGATGATAATATGGATGATAGTAATAGAGTAATTAATGTTTTTTTATTCATAATGAATCTTCAAAATATAAGACAAACATGTGTTTATTGTATCATGTTTGTCTTATATTATGCAAATCTAATTTATGAATATATTAAAATTATGTTACATTTTATATATCTTTCTTGTTTGCGGATTGTTTATAGATTCTGCACTATTAGCGAATAATAATTCTTTAAAGAATTTGATATTTTTTTCTAAATTATCATTTGGTTGGTTTTTTAATTTTTCATTTGCAAACTCAACAATGATATCTGCATCAATATGATGAGTATGAAATGCACGGCTGAAATGTTGAAATTGCACTTCATTCATATAGGTAGCATTTTGTATAAAATAATCAACTGCTGTTTTTCTAGGCATTCCTAGATTTTTATTTTCTTTTAATTGATGGAAGAAATTAGGATGTGCAGTTAATAGTAACCTAGATAAGTCTTGGTGATATTTATTATTTTCATCTTTATATAAATAACGCACATCATTAATAAATGAATTAAAAATAATTCCAGCAGTTTTTGTATTGGCATACTTAAATAAAAATTTCATTTCATCAATTAAGTTAAGATTAATCTTTTTGATAATACCATTGGTGGATTCTTTATTCTCATTAATAGAATATGGAAATGGTATAGCCGAGTTGTCACTTAATGCATCTTTAATTTTCCCAATAAAGGCATTATAAGAAAATGCAATTTTTTTGTTATCATCATTGATAATGCTTTTATATAGCTCATCTGAATCCAAATGCATATTAAATGTTTTATAAACATCAAAAGATGGTTGTTGAGTAATAGAGTTAAATAGGGCAACATTAATTAGTTCATTGGGAATTTCTTTAATTTTATTTTGATAGCTTTTAATAAAATGTTCTGGTGTGTAATTACACATAGTGGCAATTAATGGAAACATTAAATCAATTTTTTTATTATCTTTATTAATGTTTTCAAAAATACTCTGCAAAACTAAATTTTGAAGATCATAATTTACATCCTCATTATTTAAAATTTTTTTAGAAGCCAGATAAATAGGATTATTTTCATGTTGATGAACAAAATTTTTTAAAATTTCCATAAATTAAAAAATACACATTATAAATACACATTATATAGTTTAATGTAAAATAAAATAAATAATAATATTTCTATCACATATTCTTATTTATATCAAATAAATATTGTTTTAAATATTTCAACTCATATAAAATAAACAGCACAATAAAAATCAATAATACCATTTTAAAATCTAAGTTTTTAACATTTAAATTGACACCTAAATTAATCGTATCAATAGTAGTGATTTTGTGATTTAAAATACTTAATAATGAGTATATGATGATCAAACTAGATGTAATAAAAAAATTCAGAATAAGTTTTATGATGATTTGTATTTGTTTGTTTTTAACAAACAAATAAGATACACTTAATAAAATAATAATAATAGAAATAGCTATAATAATTATACCAATATAACTTTGATTTAAGTTAAAATTATTTATAATTTGTTGTAGAAAATCTTGAATGGCGTGCATATTAATTCCAATATAATCAATAAATAAAAATTATAATATATAATGATAAGTATTTTTATGATAAACCAATTATGCAACAAATTTGTTGCATAAAACAAACATATTACAAAAATTTGATTCTAAGATTCTTAGATATTAAGTTAATAGAAACAAGTAAAATAATAAAGAATTTGGAATTAACTGGATTCAATAATGTCAAATAAATCATTAAACAATTAGTGGGTAAATATATTTTATATATATTTACCCACTTTTTACTAATCAAAAATAACCAATGTGGTGTTATTTTTTGAATAGAGGACGTACTGCACATCTTTACTAAGTCAGACTTAGTTTTTCATCCTAAGTTACTTTTGTTTGTAAATATTTTTTCAAAATATTAGCCCAACCATTAAAGGATATTTAAAGCAATATATTGCATATTAATTAATAAATTGATAATATTCTTAATTATTATCAGTTTATTATAAATAAATCAAATGCAGATATTTAAAAAAAATAAGTATGAACATTATATGTTGGTTTTATATATAACTATAGGTTTTCTTTTTATTTTTATGTCATTTCAATTTGTGGAAAAGGCTTATTTAAAAATAATTACTAGGGATGTAATTCAGATTATTGATATTAGTAAAAGAAAAATGGATAAAATACAAAACTATTCTGATTTAAATAATAAAGCTATGTCAAATGACAAATACTTGGTTTTTTTTGAAAAACTGGATTATCCAAATTATCAATTACATATCGTTAAAAAAGATGAGGTTTTAAAATTAAAACAGCAAATTAAAAATACAAATAAAAACGATAAACAAATGATAACATTAAAGAAAAAGTTATCAGAACGAAAAATAGGGAAACATTATTATTACAGAAAAGATGATGATTTTTTTTATATGTGTAAAAATTTAGATTCACAATGTCAAAGGCAATATTTTTAACAAAATAAAACCAGTGATAAACACTGGTTTTATTGTTGTATCAATTAATTAGTGTACTGAAATTTCTACACGACGGTTATCAGCTAAACATGCTTTTAATTCATCAGTTGGCTTATTACCAGCACATTCTTTTACTGGATATGTTTCACCAGCACCATATGCTTTAATTTTATATGGGGCTACCCCTTCACCAGCTAAAAACTTAGAAACAGTCATTGCACGTTTTTCAGATAATTTTTGGTTATATTCATCACTACCAATACGGTCTGTGTGTCCAACAACAACAACTTCTTTGATATCTTCATGACGTTGAATTTTTTGAGCGACATTAGATAATGCTTGTCCACCTTCAGGTTTTAATGTTTCCTTGTCAAAATCAAAAAGAAAATCTGCACGTAGTTCAAATTTTTCAACTGGTTTTTCAATAACTGGCATTTTTACTGATTTTTCCACCATACAATCTACTGGATTCCACATATGACCAGTTACTTCACGTTTGGTATTAAATAAGAATTTAAGTTGACACTGTTCAACACCTTTATCAGTATTGTGATTAATCACATAATTCCATTCACGAACATTGAAACCTTCGCCATAGTGAGGACGACCAAATAAAGACATAATTTGTGATTTGGTTTTTAAATTTGGAATTTGGTCTAGTGCTTCTTGTGTAGACCACATGCCAGTTTGTGTACCATTAGTTTTATAAGTTCCTTTGTTAACATCACCCCATTTCACTGTATCAGTGGTAATGTTTCCATGAGAGTCCAATTTATTCATATTGCCACAAGCTGCTAATACTAAAGAGGCTGCGGAAATTGCGATTAGTTTTGTAAATTTGTTGTTTAATTTCATAATAAAATTTTGTTTCCATGTGAATTAATTACCCATATATTATAAAAAAATAAAAAAATAAGCGCAATTATTTTTTTCAAATTGGTTAATATTAAATATTAAATTTAATATTAATTGGATAATAGTGTGTTATTTACACAACATTTGTTATGTTAATTGTGTTTTAAATCATTCAATGTTATGATAAAGTAAAAATAACATATGAAATTATGATTGATAGTATTTTAGAGGTTGTGGCTGAGGCAACTATTGAAGTAGTGGAAGCTGTTGTAACCAATGTTCATATTGGCTCATTCTTTTCTAGTAATGAACAAAAAATAAAAACAGATGAAACTGTAATCCAAATTGATAACAATAATAAACAGTGGTATCAACTGTTATCGGATAAAGACATTCAGTTATTACAATTCATTTTGGACATAAATTATCAAGCAATTTTGTTTTATAAGAATAACCTCATTAAAAATTAAAAAAAAGACAAATATTTTGAAAAACTAATTAAAATTAGAAGAAAGATTTACTTATTCATCCAATCATCTCATTTGGATACAATAGAAATTTTCAACAGAAAATTACACAATTTAAAGTTAATATCAGATGAATTCAATAACAATTCTAATTTGTTAACATATATATCACGTATGAAAAGGGAATTATCAACATGAGTATTGCAAGCACAAGAGAAGCTGGGTTATATGGTTTTCGTTATCAAAATGAAGATTACTTATTAATTAATCATGTATCTAGTGAAATTGCAGGTTTAGGTGAACATATTTTTTATTTTTTAAAAGAATTATTAAATGGTTCAGAAGAAGAGAAAAAAGAAAAAATAGCCCATTTAATTAATAATCTCACACAAATTATTAAGGTGAAACCACATCATGAAATGACAAAAGAGGATAAAGAATACATTAAAGAATTTCATCAAAATTTTGGGTTAAGTGATGATGTTAATTTGGAACTTTCTGATTGGTCATCATTCTTTTCACAGGAGCAGGGCAATATGTTTATGTATTATGATGGGTTTAAATATTTATTGGATTCATCTAATTACATTACAATGTCAGGTGAAATCAAATATGTTTATATCATTAACTTTGATGATGAAGTATTTGAAATTTATTATGGTAATAATAAACAGCAAGGCACACCAGAACAAGGTAGATATGCAAGTCAACAACATCCATTTTTACATGATGGTTATTGGGGTGTTACATTAGAAAAAGCTATTCCGTTTGCTCAAATTGATGTGGATAAGAGCTTAATGGAGCAGTTGTAAATTAATATCTTGATTCTTGATAAGAAAAAAAAATAAAGCTTGGATAATCTAAGCTTTATTTTATATCAAATTGACATTTTGCAATTCAGATTTTAGATACGCATAATAGATTGGAGCAGTAATAACACCAGCAATTCCAAACAAATGTTCAAACAAAATCATTACCAAGAGTAATTCCCAAGCAGATGAGTTAATTTTACTCCCAATGATTTTAGCATTTAAGAAATATTCGAGTTTGTGAATAACTACCAAAAATACTAAAGAAGCAATAGCGGTGTAAATAGAAACACCAAAGCTGAAAATAATAATAACAGTATTTGAAATTAAATTGCCAATAACAGGAATTAAACCAGCAAAAAATGTAATTAACACAATGATGAACTTGAATGGTATACTGATTCCAAAAATTGGTAAAATGATATATAAATAAGCACCTGTCAGTAATGTGTTAATAGCAGAAATTTTTACTTGTGCCACAAACACATTTTCAAAACTGGTTTTAAATAGTTTGATTCGATTTAATAATTGTTCTTTTAAAACTGGATGTTCAGTTTTATGATTGTTGGCAATAACATGAAAGCTAATCATGACTCCAATAATAAATCCAATAATGATATAAACAAAATGAGTAATGGTAGTTTTACCAAAATTTCCAATAGAAGTTAAGTGACTTGAAATAAAATCTACACCATACTTTTTAATTTCTGCAACATCATCAGGAATTGCATTCACAATAAAATCTGGAATATTTGGATTGGTTTTTAATCCATTGATAATATGTGACATTTTATCTGACATAAGATGAACATTATCCATTGTGAATGCGTGTGATAATCCAACAACACCATAAAACAACAGGAATCCGATAATAAATGTTAGAATAAATGTAGAGATAATCGCAATGGTATTTTGCGTTAAATACTTATTGATAGGTAATATATTTTCAATTTTTTGCAATTGTGTTTTATGTTTTAATACAAACTTATTAATAGATAAGATTAACAAACATGTTAAAACACATGAAAACAAAATAGACAAAAATCCAAGTTGAATTATGGTAAATAAACCAATAACCATAAATATATAACTGGTTATCTTGGATGCAAAAATCATGTTAGTTGAGGAATTTGTGTTCAATTTTAATCTCCAATAAATTTATAATTTCTTCTAAGTCATCAGGTATAGATGTTGATTTCTCTAAATCTTTCATACTTGACTGGATTAATCTGTTTAATGATGTAACTGAATTGTCATTATATAAATCTAATATTTGATAATCATAAGCATTCTTTACTTTATTTATAATGGTAATAATTTTATCAATATATTGTGTTACATCTTGAATGGTCTTAATATCATTAGTGTATATATAGCTGTTTGCCACTTTTAGATATTGAAACAATAGTTCTTCTAACATTAATTTAATCATATTGTAGTCAATTGCATAACCAACCATAACATTATTACATTTTAGAATAAAAATATCTTGAATACAATGTGGTATAGGTATCTTATTACAAAGGGAATTATGTGAATCCTGCTCAGTATCTGTGTCATACACATTATGCATATATGATATATCAATTGGAAAGCTTGGATTTTTAATTGGAATCTGTTTTGAAAGTTCACAATTAATTGATAATATTGGATTAATACACATCATGTTTTTTTCTTTAGCTAATTTAAACTGATGAGTGTCATTGATTAGAGATTTTATAATATTTGCCTTATTATGTATTTGATGGTCATTTTTTAATCCAAATAACAAATCCAAATATGTCTCATTGATATATAGTGTGTTTATGTTATATTTTGAGATTTGTATATCATTAAATATTCCAACATCTTGTCTTTTGAGATGATATTTTGTTTCATTTTTTATTTCAAACCAATTAAAATCCAGCAACAATTGAGTAAAACTAATTAATTGATAACTTGAATGGTGAAGTAGTTCAACACAATAGTTATACATGATTTTTATTTTTTCACTATTTGCGCTTATATTTTTGATAAAAAACAATTCCACTTGTTCACTAATATCATTAAACAAAAGGTTATTATCATGAATAATCAAATTAATATATTTTTCAACAATGGCAATAAATAATTTGGCTTTATTAATATTAGGGGCTAGTATTTTTTTACACTGATTATTTTTATTACTGTAAACAGTCATGACAATAGAAGTTGTTGTATTGGATGAGTTATTATCTGTAATTACATTCAATAATTCCTTGTTATTTATGTTAAAATCTTTAATTAAATTCATGTTTTAAATACTTCCATAACGATTTGTTTAAATTGCAAATTAATAATGAATTATATATAGTTTCAATTATTTATGCAATAAAAACATAAGTGTTGTTTTTATGTAACGTTTAAGGAATAATTGGATTAAAATTTGAAATTTTTCATCTTTGTATGTTATAATTAACAAATTATTTATTAATTAAATACGAGGGCTAAAAATGGAAGAAAAACAATTTTTAACTATTCCAAATGATAAGTTTCGGGAAAAGTGTTTTGATCATAATAAAGAAAAGTTTGAATCTTTAAGTTATCAATTAATGACATATAATGGACTTTTCCAAAATGAAATGATTTTCCTTAAAAAAGAAATGGATGATAATTTGCGATCTACATTAAAAATGATTGATGAATTACGTGACTATATTGTTGCACAACAAAAAGAAATTGAAGATGAATTACTGGTTGTTCAAGATTATGAATCTTATGACCAACATATCCAAGAAAAATATCGTGATAAATATATTTAAATAATATATTTTGGCTTAACAATTTTTTTTATTACAATTTATTTTAACTTTTAAACAAAACAATATGAATCAAATTAATATTAATGACCACAATAAAGGTGATGAAGCAGATATGTCATTTCTGACTTCACATTTACATGAACAAAATTGCATCAAGGCTCATAATGAACGTTCCAAGCGAGAAAATCAACCCAATTATGATGAATTTGATGGAGAGAGATGTGTTGACTGTGATGTAAAAATTCCAGAACTACGTTTGAAACTTGGCGCAATCAGATGTGTAGATTGTCAAGAAATCCTTGAGTTGGAACAACAACGGCACAATAGATTATATCGTTAATATCAAGATAATTGATTATATTGTGTTTTCTTTTATTGAAGAATTACAAATGCAATAAGTTATATGGGAATAATTTATTGCATTTTATTGTTTGTTGAAATTTTGGAATATAGTGTTAATAATTGTATTTTAATCAAACAAAAAAATCCAAGTTTCCCAACTTGGATTTTTTGATTAATTATATGTGAATTAAAATGGGATATCATCGTCAACGTCTTCAACATGTACTGCTTGAACTGTATCAACTTTTTGTCCAGTTCCTTTTGTTGTTACAGACTGTTCTGTTTCAGACTCATCTTCAAAAGCAACATGCGAGTTCATACTTTGATGATCTTCTTCAGATAATTTATTCACACTAGCTACGTCAGGAGATACAGCTTTCATGTTTGGATGAATGCCACATGATGTTCCATGACTGGTTTTGATTTTAGTGCGAATATTATAAATTGAACCATCCATGTATGCACGGTTAATAAAGTTCATTTTTTGAGAAACAATTTTTTCTTCTCCAGTCTCTTCATCTTCAACCACAATACTGCGATCACGTGGAATATCTAAGAATGCAAATCCCCCCCAGACATTTGGTACGGCGAACTCATGATCTACTTCTGGAGCATAACCTGTACTGGTGGTGATCATCTGGTAAATTGGTGATCCTGTTTGAGTTGGTAACACAGTGTTGTGTCGAGATTTTGGAGAAGCTGGCATAACATGATAGACACTAATTTCTACTTCCATGTTTGGATATTCTTCATGATATGCATCATATAAATCATTACGGGCAGTAGTAATGGTTTCAATAAAACGCTCCCCATCCATATGATCTTTTAAATTTCTATCCCAATCAAATGCTTCAGTAGTATAAAATGCAGTGTACTGATGGCTGTTTTCAAACACATTAGGATCATAATTTGGATTTGGAATGATTGCATCAATTTTTACGCCCATTGGTGTGGTTGAGTTATCTTTATTATGAGCATTTTCATAACTTTTTTGGAATTGTTTTTTGAGTTCTGCAATTTCTTTAACAGATTCTAAATCGACAAACTCACCATCTTTTTTAAGTGGTAAATTAATTGCTTGTGGATTTTCACCCCAATCCAAATAATGACTGCAACGGAATGAACCATCTTTAAAATATCCAGAAGCACTAATTAATGCCACACGATATTTATTGTCTGGTTTAGCTTGGATGTTGTGGACATATGAACACTCATATACATTAATTGATTCACCATTTTCTTTGATAGTTGTTTTAAATTCAAGGTTTTCCAAAACAATAACGTTTTTCCATTTTTTATTGACACCTTGCTTTTTGAATTTTTCTTCTAGGAAAGCAGTACGCATTTTTTCATCAATTTTATGTCCATAGAATGAAGCATCCATTGCTTTAGGGCGAGCCTCATTTTTATCATAGTTTTCTTGATTAATTTTGACATGAAATTTTGCATCGGTTTTAAATGGAGCAAACACATGTAATGGTTTTGCAACAATATAACCTTGATTGTTCAAACCAGGTACGACATCAATTAATTCTACTGCTTTATTGTATTTGCGTTTTTTGCCACTGTATTGAGATTGTTTAATTTTACGTAAACCTACGCCACCCATGATTTTTAGAGCCATTTTTAATTTCCTTGTATTAATTAAAGTTTTTCACAAATTTTCAATTTTATTTCAAATTGGGTTTTACATATTGTTTCGATTTTTTATCTTTACAATATTTCAATATTTTAATCCAACTTTTATAAATTGACAAGAAAAAAATTAGATAAATTTTCTTTTATATATCCGTAATTTAATAAATAGTTAAAATTTGTGTTTTTTTTGTAAAAAAATGTTTGACATTATATGAAAAAGTGATTACTATGAAAATTAATGATGTTTCATATAGGTGATAAATCTAGTTGCAAGTGTCATTAATATTTGATTTTAAGGGATAATCTATATACACATTAGATTATTAAATGATAATTTTTCTGTTGATAGAGAATAAATATATGAATAATACAAAATTTAAAACTAAAATTACTACTAAAGTTCCATTTCCAAATGAAGATCGTTTACGTTTTGATGAAAGTAAAACGATTAATGACTTTGATTTCTGTATGAATGACAGTATTGAGATGGACGTTATTCTTACTGTTATTTCTGATAAAAAATGGGATGTTGAGTGGGAGTTTACACGAGCTTATATTGAGCGTGAGGATGGAAGCAATATGAGTAATTTGCAGGCAATTTATGAAGAAGCATTAGAAAAGAAAAAAGGGACTGGACAAGATCTATCTGAAAAAGAACGAAAATATATTTATAAAAAACAAAAGTTTCAATACCTAACGGATTGGGAAATGAATAAACGCTTTATTAAAGAGTCTGATCCACGTTTAAAAGCTAATTAATGGGGCAGTAATATGCACAAATACGCATAAGACAATTTTGATCTTATGCGTATTTATTTTTAATAGGCATTGTTTTAATATTGTTTAAATGATGATTTTAATTGTTGTGTTTTTTCAACATCCATAGATAAACTGTTAATATTGGATTGAGTTAACTCATTATTAATAGTAGGGTGTATGTCATTTCTATTAAAATTAGTATATTTTTCTTTTATAGGTTGCTGTTTATCATAATTATTGGATAATTGTACGCCATTGACTTTAGTTTCTTGATCAAAAGATTTAGTAACAATTTCAATAGTGTTCTTCGTTATATCGTGTGTATCATGTATTGCATTTTGTAATTCTTCATTTAATTTTTTCATAATTTATTATTTTAGATGGTATGGTTATATTTTAAATAAAATAATGATATTTATATATAAACATTTGTTTTAAATATTGTTAATTACATTATAAGAAAACTATAATAACATCTTTGTATCTATTGTCTGATAAAAAACAATATTTTTTTTTGTTTTTAAATGAAAAACAAATGTGTGATTTTCAATACTACTTAAAATCCTTATTTTATATGTGTTTTTATCATCTAGTTTCCTAAAAATGAGATTATCCAGTTCAAACACATCATTATGTATATTTTCTAATATAACAGTTAAGTCATCATTAATATTAAATTTAATTTTATTGTTGGTTAGTATTTGTTTTAAATGTTCAAGGTGTTTTTTATTAAACTTGGATGATCCACTACGTTTTTTTCTCAATTCTAAACTAATATCAAAATATTGCTTTATATCTTTAACATCTAATAAACAATAATGATTATCTTTACCTGTTATTATCCAGTTTACATTTTTATTTTTATAATGTTCCTCTATCCATTGAAATAGAATCTCTTGATTTGTATGAATAAAGCCATATTGTTTTGGTTGATTATTAAATGGGTAATCTTTTGATACTAAATCAATAAGATATTGACTAATTTCTAATTGTGTACTTGTTTGAGGTGTGTTTAATTTGGATTGGTAAAATGTTTTGCAGTTCACATCAGGAACAACGGAAAATTGACCACAATGTGAACGTGGCATTTTAATTTCAATATATCTATTGTTATTTACTAAAATATCAGAGCATGTTGAATTATAATTTCCTTTTAACTCTAATGATATATTGGTATGTAAACATTGGTTATATAGAAAATCAAAACATTTTTTTTCAAATTGTTGCCATTTTTTCATTGTTGTTTTTTATAGATTAGTAGAATTTTAACATATCTTTAATAAAAAACAATCCAAAAACTTTTTGGATTGTTTTAAATGCTAAATAATTAAAATTATATTTTTAAACTTCTTATTTTTGATTGTTTTTTCTTGGTTATTTCCAACTCATACCGTTCCACATCCTCTCGTGTTACCTTTAGTTGTTCAACAATATAATCAGGTAAATCAAGTGCTTTCTTATAAGATTCCTTAACAAAGTTAGAGTCAATATTTGGATTAGTTTGTGCTTGGGCTTTAATAGTGGTTAACACACTATTAATACCATCTATATTGTTATGAGTAATCATAGTATCTAAAGTGTTAGATAAAACAAGCGAACCAAATCTTGGATTAGTTGAAACGGTTTGATCAATTTTTTCTTTTATATCATCTAAGAATTGTAAATTTTTGATACCGACATTAAACAGATTTTTAAATTCATCTAATGCATATCCAGTTAATTTTTTATTTTCTTCTGGAATAGAATATTGCATAATTTTATCTAATACAACTTCATAAGTTTTATCATCTAATTCTTTATTTAATATTTTTCCCACTAATGATCCCATATTACGCCCAGAATTTAATGTTTTATGGAATGAGTTGTCAAAATCAGTATGTAATACATCTTTAATCAAATAATCAGCAATTGGAGTGTTACCTAATGCATCTTGGACTAGATATGTATCATATAACTTATTCAGCTTTTTATTGTCTTTAAATCCAGCTATAATAGACACAACATTATGATTATTTCCTATTAATAAATTATATTTAGTTAAATTATTTGGTGTTTTATCTTCATTGAAAAAATCATCAAAAGTGATTTTTTCAACATTATTACTATGTTTCATATCTAATGCTTTTTTAACATGTTTTAAATCCTGTAAAGCTTTATCCTCCAATGTAAGTTTAAATAATTGATGCAAGTTAAATTTATTGGAAATAGTTAATAATTGGTCTGCTAGAATAGCAAAATGATTAATACCATCTTGAATAGATATGTCTGTTCTACCATCAGCAGTCATTAATTTATTTGTTATATTATTTAATTTATTAATAATTAGTGCACTTTGTTCTTTTTTAGATAGTGGTTGTTCAGTTTCAACTTTATGATTAGAGAGAATATTTTCTTCTTTTTTAGTCATATTATTATTTATTGGTTGATTATTGGTATTGTTACTTTCACCAAATAAATCTTGTGTAAATTCATCTTTATAACCTTTTTTAATGTAACTGTTTGTTCTAACCACAAAATTACTTGTGTTAGATAATTCAGCCAATTGATAAACTGAATATTTTTCTTTAAGAGACTGTTCCAATTCGTTTTTGTTTTCAACATATTTTGTTAGTTCACCAGGTGAACTTGTATATGTTTCTAATTTGTTTAACAAGATGTATTGTTTTTCATCTAATTTGATAGGGACGGTTTGAAATATATGCTCCATTACTTCTTTAACATCAGTAAACTTTTTTAAGTTATGTTTTATATCAGCATATAATGCAAACATAGCCATTTTCATTGAAAAAGCTTTTGGTATATTAAACTCATCTAAAACATCACCATAAATATTATGGGAATTTTCTCCATCTGGTAATCTTTTCATAAATACTTTTTTATTAAGTGAAAGAATTGGAAAATCAATAGTGTCATCCAAACCTAAATTTTTTATTTTAGTTGGATCGTTTTTAATATCAAAATCACCGTTTTCTCTAAAAAAAGTTAAAACATTTTGTTTACTAAAATCATCTGAATATTTACTTTTCATAGTTTATTTAAATAATTATTTCTTTTAATATTTTAAAATAAAAATGTTGTTTTTAGTTTTAATTTAAATATTATTGATTATAGACCTACTATTTTATAAATTTTGAATTTAAATGATATAAAATAGATTTACTGAAAATGTAAATCAATTTTATGAGGTTTATAAATGGTTTGGTGATATGTTTACAGATACTCAATTAAAATATGAAATTACACGGGTTTATATGGATAAAAATTTACCATTAGCGATTGATATGTGTAGAAATTATATTAATTCACATAATGGTGATGTTCATGATGATTTCTTTCAAATGCTCTTTGCGATGTATAAAACCACTAATAATAAAATTCAATATATTAAGTTAGCTAAAACATATTCAGAGTTAACAGGTAGAATTCGTAAAACTTGGGAGGAGAAAGAAGAGATTGAGGTTGTATCCAATAAAAACTTGTTTATTTCAGATGGCCCTTTAGATGTAAAATCCGTTGATAGATTAAAAGAATTTTATGAAAGTAGTATTAATAAAAAATTTGGTAGAATTGATTTTAATAAGTTAAATATTATTAAATCTAGTCCCATTGGTTTAAACACTTTGTTGGATGTATTAAAAGAATTAAGAAAATCAGATGCTTATATTACCTTAATGGGTGATAATAAAATTCTTAATTTTAATATGGCTCAATTTGATGCTTTAAGATTAAATAGTGAAAAAGTTATTGATGAAAGAATAACGCAGGAAGAATCTCAAAAAAAAGTTCAAGAAATACTGGATTCTAATAAAATAGAACAAAAACAAATAGACAATCCTAAAAAAAATTTTTTAAAAAGTGTTTTTGACAAAAAAGAACTACTAAATAATACATTATTGGAAATATCCAATATAGAAAAAGCCGTTTATTTATTAAAACTGGAAATTTTACAATGGAAGGGGTATGAGAAAAAGCATATTGAACTATCTATTGACTATTGTAATAAATTCGATTTAATGCCACCAGAATATCATAAAGATGGTGAAAAGATTCGTAAGATATCGCAATCCAATAATTCTAGTGGGGTTGTAAGTGTTGAAAAAATAAAAAATATTATAAATGAAGTTTCAATTGATGTATTAGTTTATAAGGTTAATGAAGTTAATACTCAAAATTTGGATTATTTGATTGATTACTTAAAGGGATGTAATCAATTTATTATAACAATTGATTTTAAAAATGTAGATTATTTTACATATGAGGCTGGTAATACATTATTATCATTTCTACAAAAGTTTAGAATTGATGATAGAAATTATATTATTAACTTTTTAAACTGTAATAAAATGATTCAAATTATTTTTGAAATGTTTGGATTGTTGCAATATGTGATTGTTAAATAAATCATTCAGATTTTCAAAATTTTACTTTTAATAACATAAGACATCCAAGTTATAGGTTAAAATGGATGTTTATAAATAATGAAAGAATTGGGATTTAAATATGAAATTTAATCGTAAAAAACTTTCTAATAAAGAAATTGATTATGCGATGAAAATGGACTTAGATGATGCGCCATATAACTTTCATATTGAAAAAAAGTTAAATACAAAAATAACAAAATTTAATGAAAACACTAATCCAAGTAATTTCTATTACAATTTTATTTTCCGTGACGCTTATTTGTTTAAAGAATTTAATGTGTTACGAAGATATTATCCAATGTTGAAATTTCATCGTGCTCAAAATTATAAGGAATTTTCTGAACAAGATATTCATAATTTTATCCATAAACATAAACAAAAATATAAACTGGATAAATTGTTTAGAAAAACAGCTAAAGATTTAAAAAAATATTTACCAATTAAATAAAATCAATATTATTTATAATGTAATTGATATAGATATGGAAAGGATATAAAAATGTTGAACCAAACAAATCCAGAATTATTTAAAGCTATTCTTTGTGATGTTGTAAAAGAATTGAAAAATGGAGAAACGCCTAAATGTGAACAAGTTCCAATTGCAGAAATTATTGATGAATTGGATGTTGTCATATATAAATAATGGATAAATATTACATTTATCCATTATTTATAATTTTTATGGCATTATTATTTTTTAAAACAGGTTAGAATAAAATTACTACCTGATACTCCTTTATTTTTAACTTGAACTAACATATTTTTCTGCATGACAATATATCCAAATAATTTTGGATTAATATTAAGTTTTTTACTTGAACCAGCCCAAAACTTTTCATGAATACCAGTGATAATGTTACATCCCACATTGGTTACGAAGTCATCACTAAAATGTTCTGGAGATTGTGAAGCGCAAATCAATCCCATACCAAACTTCCTTGCTTCTTTTGCAATCATATTAATAATATTTTCAGGATCATCATTAAAATAAATATGCGCTTCATCTACAACAACAATTTCTTTTAAATCACTTTCAACACCAGCCTGTTTTCTACGTTCGAAAATTTGTTCCAACAACATGTTGACGAACATTTTTTTCTCTTCCAAACGTAATGCTTTTATATCATATCGCCAAACAGTAGAGTTGATATCAAATGGTGGTTGTTGTTCTTTAAAAATACCACAATTGTATAAATTCTCTAAACGTTCAACAACAGACTTCATTACATCCTTGCTGTCATATTTCATTAAATCACTTAATTCTGTTCCTTTATCAATACTATTAACATATTGCGTATATTCTTCAATACAACGTGATTTAGCTTCTGATAATTCTGTTTTAGCTTTTTCAATTTCTATTTGTTCTTTGTTTGCATATTTTAATTTTGAATACAATTTCACAGCAGATTTATTAAGTTGTTCCAATAATGACATTGCTCTATTATCTGAACCCAACATTAATGATTGCAATTTAAAGGTCGAAAATTTAATAGCATCTTGTAGAGTTGGATGTTTTTTAGGATATTTTCTTTTCATCCCATCGTTTAACTGCCAAGTTTCAGGTCTATTAACATAAAATCCATTTGCGGCATATAAATCAATCAATAGATTTCGTAACACTGATTCTTGTTTAGGTCCCAATGAACGACCAGAACTATTAATTAATCCAATAAAGCTTTGAATTTTATTTCTTACACCACCAAAATCCAAATCTGGGTTGATAATCAGTGGATTAAATCCATAATCAGTAGTAGCCGAAAATTTAACTGAAGAACTTCCTTCTAAATCAATATCGCCATGAAAGTCAAATACATGAATTCTGAAATTAGTATCTTTATTTTGGTTTTTGAGTTGATTAATAATATTACGTAATGTATATGTCTTACCACTACCAGATTGTCCCATAATCAACATATGACGAGTGGCAACCATATCACTATCCCATATTACTGGTATTTCTTTTTTATGTTGAGACAATTCGTATTGGTTGTATCCAAAAAAAAGTTTCATTAAAATTTATTCCTTATATTAACTAAAAAATATCAGTTAAAATTATATAAGGCATAATTTATAAAAAAATAAGTACAGCGGCAAAACTGTACTTATTTTTTGATATTTTAATAATTAATATGGTTTAATTATTTTTAGGACTTGGATAAAAAATTTCCCAGTCTTCCGCTAAGATATCGGCTTGAGAAGCCAGCCAGCCAATCAATTTATTGTCTGCTGTTTTCATATAAATAGCGTCTTGAACTGGATAAGGTTGATTGTGTTCATCTTTTATTTTTGTGTTTTCAGCAATAATGTTAGTTAATCTATCACCTTTCACTAAAGTTAAAAACATACTTTTTCCGTTCCATCCTTTACGACAGACTTGGAAATCATTTTTTAAATATTGGATGGCCTCGCCAAAGTTGAATTTTTGTTTTGTTTGATTCATAAAAATTCCTTATGTTATTAATAATTTATATTAAAACATATTTTTCATTAGAATACCAGTTTATGAAGATTGCGTAATAAATTTAGCAATTTCCCTTTTATTATGTTCCATTTTTACACCAATTAATGAATTAATAAAAATCTGATGTGTTGTTACTTGTTTATTATAACACATCAGATTTAATATTGTTGTTTTAATTAGTTAAAATGTTGTTCCAAGTTGGAATTGGAATTTTTGGATTTGGTCTTCTGATTTCTTTTGTAGTGGTTGAGCATAACTAAATTTAACAGGACCAATAGGGCTTAACCAAGTCCATGCAGCACCAATACTGGAACGGAACTCATTTTTAAATGATGATTTGTAATTGTTTTTATATACACTAACGCCATTATCGCTATCTTTAGCAGTATAAGTCTTGCCATCCCAAACAGAACCAGCATCAATAAAGGCACTTAATCTTACATTGCTCGAATCTTTAATAATAAATTGAGGTAATGGCATAAACAATTCCATTGTTCCACCTGCAATTTTATTACCGCCATAAGTTACAATATCATTATTACGGTTATGTACTTTAGCCCCTAATGTTCCGCTTTCAAATCCACGTACAAATCCAAGTCCGCCGCCATAATAATTTTCAAAGAATGGCAATTCTTTAGTTTTGCGATAACTGTTAGCGTATCCAACTTTTCCACCTAACATTAAAGCTGCACCAGATTTACCAACAGGAATAAAGTATTTTCCATTCGTTTCCAATTTATAAAAATCCAATTTGGATACTGATGGAATAGTGATTTCCCCATTTACATTGGCAATGTATCCTTTAGTTGCCCAATAAGCATGATTGGTTGTATTTCTACCCCATCCTAAAGTAAATTTGGGCAGCCAGCCTTTAAACTGTCCAGAACCATTACCATTGTTTTTACCATGTTGATTGATAAAGTCATGATAACGTTGTGGAGCATTACTAAAGGTTTTCAAACCCATATGTTCAATATCTAATCCAGTATAAATTTTGTCATATTCATTTAATGGGATACCAAAATTGAACATTGCCCCATATTTTGTTGTTTTATAGTTTTGATAACTATCTTTATCTTTTGTTGGATTATATTCACTACCATAGATACTACTATCTAAACTTACTCCTTTATTATTCATAGTGAAAAAGAATGGATTAGAGTAATTAATATCAGCATTTTTCTGAACTTTATTGTAGTTTACATTTGCCCCAACTGTATTACCAGTTCCTTTAAAGTTTCTATCAGATACACCAACACCCAGTGTCAAACCGTAATCTTGCATATAACCAACACTGGCTTGAACAGCACCTGTGTTACGTTCTTGTACCGTTACATCAATATCTACCAAATCAGGATTACCTTCAACTGTTTTAGTATTCATAGATACATCATTGAAATAACCAGTTAAATCCAAACGCTCTTTACTTCTTTGCAACTTGGATAGGTTGTAGGTTTCACCATTTTTTTGACGCATTTCACGCAAAATAACTTGTTGTTTTGTTTTAGGTTTTTTAGCTTTGTTGCCATATCTATCAATATAGTTAATATTGTATTGATTAATGGTAACTGGTTTTGATGATTGTTCTTTAATATTAAATACAAATTGTACTTTATCTGCATTTTGATTGGTTTGAACATCCACTTCAGCAAAAGCATAACCTTGATTGGTTAATTCACGAGTTAAGTTTTGAATAGTGTTTTCAACTTTTGACTTTTTGTATAAATCACCCTCTTTGACATCAATTAATGTTTCCAAAACTTTTTGAGATAAAATTTTATTTGCATTTTCTGACATGTTAACAACAGGTTTGTCAAAATGATAAATTGCTCCTTCATTTAAAATGATATTAATATCTTGCATTGGTTTTTCTGCTGTTCCTACATCAATAAATTTAACATCTTCAGTTCCAGCATTAAAATAACCATTTTCATGATAAAAATTTACAATTTTAGTTAAATCGTCTCGCAATTTATTTTGATCCAATTTATCAGTAATAAGGTTCATTCCACCTTTAGGGGATAGGGACATTAGACGTAATAACTGTTTATCAGAATATGTGTTATTTCCTGTAAATTGGATATGGTTGATTTTGGTGGATGGGTTTTCAGTGATATTTAATTTTAAATCAATAGTGTCATTATTTACTTGTTCCTCAACAGTAATAGTAGCATGTTGTCTTCCTTTTGCATAATAAGTTTTTTGCAAATTATCAACATATTGTTTTATTAACTTTTGATTATAAGTTAGATTTTTGCCAATATGATTTTGTTGTAATTGATTGGTTAATTCTTTTGTATTAAAGCTTTTATTTCCATCAATTTTAATGTTACCAACAACTGGATTTTCTTTGGCTACAAAAACCAATGTGTTATTCTCTCGTAAAACTTGAATGGATTGAAAGAATCCAGAATCCATTAATGCTTTTTCTAATTTTGGAATAGATGATTCTGAAAAATGTTTTCCAATATGTAAATCAATCATATTAAGTAAAAAAGTACCATCCACATGATTCATACCTGATGTTTTAATATCTTCTAATACAAATAAGTTGGATTCTTGAGTTACATTTTGTGGTTCTTGGATATTTGTTTCAGCATAAACTGATGTAGTTACAAATAAAGATGCAATGATAAGAGCGATTTTGTTTTTTGACATATTATACCTATATTAAATAATTAACAAGTGTTAAAAGGTTATATTAATACATGATAATCCAAATTTAAAAATATGTAAACATTTTATTTAACACTTTCTATCAAAACCACAATCAATAATAAATGAATGGCATAAAAAGAGTAAAAAAATATTTTTTTCACTGAACTGTTGCTACTTCTTTGTTTGTTTGGTTTCCACTTATTGGAAGATAAATATGTTTTAATAATTAAATATAATGGTGTTATAACAGCAAACAATACAACTATCCATATTGGATACAATGAAATGTTTTTTTCTTGTAAAAATTCTGTATATGATTGAATTAGTGGAACGTTAATCAAAACCCCTAATACAATATTAATTCCTATCATAATCATTTTGTAAATATTGTTATGTATGTATTTTTGTATGTTTGACGATAATGCAAGATAAGTAAAAACAATATACAGAAATCCAGTTATACCATAATCAACAAAATAACTAATAATGAGACTGATAATCAGTAATCCTATTAATTTCCAAGACTGTTTAAATTTTGTGGTAAAATTGCTACTTGAATTTAACCAAATATTATTTTTATAAAGAATAAATTGGATAATGGATAATGCTGCAAGAAATAAAGTTACAAATATATTCAAAGGGGCATGAATTGTTTGATATAATTCTGGATTAAACATTATATTCCATATGGAATCTTTATCTTTTGTACTTAATAAGTAAAGCAAATAGGGTATCTCTGAAATAATAGCAAATGAACCAAGCCATTGTAATTGTTTGTTTTCTAATAATTTATTATGGATTTTTGACTCATCATTGTAAATATAGTTATAAGCAATCAAAAATCCAAATATAACAAATGCCATTCTTCCTATGGCTCGCATAAAAAGATGTATTTGGATAGATGGGGCTAATATAGCAATATGATCAATAAACATTGCAATAAATGCTAAATTTTTTATATATGTGATGTTCATTAATAAAATAAAATCTTAAAACGCATTGCATTTTATCATAAATTTGTTTACAATGAAAAAATTGAATGACTATTTTATAGTTGTTTTGGTGAAGATAGTAATTTCTCAATAAATTAGTGAGTTAAATATGACAAATAATATTGTTGAAACCAATTTTGGACAATATGATAAGTTTCTTGTAGACAAGATTGAATATCCAGAATCTATCTTGTTTAATTTTTTGGAAAAATGTGCAACATCATTTAGTGGCATTTTTTTTGTTATTTATGATAAGAAAAAAGAATTTGTACAGACTAATTATTTTGCAAAAGGTGAAGATACTGTAAACTTAATGGATAAACTTGGACGAAACGATTTAATACAGGAAGTGTCTCGTTTATCTAGTATAATGTCCCATATGGTTTCTAAAAGAACTGACAATTTATCAGATTTATTTGGTATTAGAAGAGATAGTGTTGAGAAACGTTTAAAAAAAAATGTAACTAAATCATCAGGAGAATTAAATTCTTCATTTAATGCTTTATTGAAAATGGAACGTAATATTGTAAACTCACGAGTTAAGAATGAGGAGTCTATTACATTAAAACAACAAAAAGTACAGGATTTGTTACAATATAAAAACTTTCTTGTCCAATCCATCCAATTGTGTAAAAAATTAGTTAGAACAAATGATTTTCCAATTGGAATTAATGATGATGAACAAGTATTGTCTGAATTAAGTTTGTATTTAGTTGATTTGGAAAAAGAAATTTGTTTATCATTCACAGAAATGAAATTAAGCACTAACATTGTTCAAAATTCCAGTATTGTATTAAAAGCTATTAGTAATGCTATTATTGAATTTAAATCCTTTTTTACCATTTTAGATAAAGTATCTGATCATATACAATGGTCTAATTTAAATTTGGATGATGAGTATCTGAAGGAACTCTTTGAGCAGAATGAGCGACAAAAAAATGAGAGTGAAAAACTGCTTAACTTGTTAAATAATAAATAATCTTGCTTCGCACTTCCTGTTTGTTAATAACAGTTATAGGATAAAATATCTTATATCCTATAACTGTTATTTTATTTTAGATAGTCAAATCTTAATCTTTTTTGGCTTAAATCTATTGTGTCATCACCATAACTATTTTCAGAACGAACATTAATGGAGTTTTGTTTGGTGAAATTAGAAAAAATAATTGCTTCATTATGAATTTGTTTACTTTCCACTTCATTACCTGTTAAGCCCAATGATTTTCCTTTTGCTATATTAGCTTCATCCACATTTTTAAAATTAATAATTTTATCGCCATCAGGATCAACAGCACGTAATTGATTACCTTGTAATAAAGCTTGACAATTATTTTTATATGCTTCAACAACATCTTTTAAACATGTTTGAAAATCTAATGATGACTTTTCATTACGAATATGTGTAATTTCTTCATAGAAGTAATCCACATCAAATTTTTCAGGGGAGGTTTGGATTATTTTTTGCAACTCAGAGGAAACTTGTAAATTTTGGTTAGTTGGCTTCAGAATAATACCGTCTTGTTTTAAAGTTTGAAAAAAGATATTTTCAGTTAATTTTAAAATTTCCAAATCAATTGGTTTATTTGGATTGGCTATTTGTTCTTGTGCTAATTTTTTAATTGTCAAAAAATTTGATTGTTGAAATACTAAGTTGCTATTATGTGTACTTGCGCCATTTAAATCATTTGCTATATTGTTAATTGTTCGCATTTTTCCAATATTTCTAAACATATTGTTAAATTGTGTATCATTATATTCACCATTTTTCATAGCTAAATATGTCATTAAAAATAATCCAGCGATATCTGAATGTATTTCATCACGTGTAGATAAATAGTTTGCTCCATTATGTTGTGATTTCCAATTTGTACCACGATTTAATGAGTAAATTACAGAACTTAAATCATTCATTTCTTGTAGGGACATTTTGTTTTTCACCCCATCCATTAAGTCCCATCTAACATAATTTCTTTCTGTGAATGATAAATGAGCTAACTCATGTCCAATAACGAATGTTAATAAGTGTTTTTCATCTTCTTGTTTAAAAGTTGGGCGATTAGTAATGATTTGGTTAATATTGGATTCTGCATTTTTATAACCATTTAAATAATCATTCTTCATTATTTTATCTTCTTTATTATGTATAGAATGTTCTGTTAAAGATTTATAAACAGTGTTTATATTGGATTGAAAATTTCTTATTTTTTGAATATATCCATTATAATCTTGTTCTAATATTTCTATTAATGTTTTATTAAAATTAATATCAAAATTAATGACTGGAACCAATTGTTTAGATTTGTTGTCAGCAGGAACATGCATAGTATAAATATTACTTAATAACTGTTCTGAATTATTTTGATTTTCATTAGAAATAAATTCAATATCTCTTTTAGCAAAAGGATTTCTATTTTCTGGTTTATAAAATAAAGCTTGCATTCCATTAGATTGACTGTGTTTTGTATTATCTCTTATATCATTAACAACAAATTGGATAGTTTTTAGGTTTTTATCTCGAATGGAACTCATATTTTAATATTAATCATGTATAAAAATATATTATATCTGGATTTTTCCAAATTTAATGACGTAAAAATAACGAAAACAGTTTTTATTTCTGTTTTCGTTTTATTACCTAAATAATTATTTTTTAAATGAAGAAAATATTTTTTGTAAATCTTTATTGATTATATCATATTCTTCTTTTGTAAATTCAGTCTTACCAGAATCTAAGATGTTTTTTGTTTTTTTAGATAATTTATCTTGGTTTCTATCATTTTTCAAAACTTTCATTTGGTTTTCAGAAAAACTTCTTGTTCCGCTTTTATCATTGAATTTTTCTGATATAAATTGATGTATCATTTTATATTCATCTTCTGAAACTTGTTTTTTATTTGCCAAGTCTATAATGTTTTGTGGTGCATTAATTTTTGGATTTTGTATGAAGGCAATTTGTTTGTCTGTTAATGTTCTTAATAAAGTTCCGTTAGTTTTCATTTCATTATATTTTTTACTTGCTTCATCTTTGTGTGTTTCAATAAATTTAGAAGCATTAACACTTGATGTTAATACATCATTTGGAATTTGGAGATTTAAAATGTTGGCAATAAATTTAATTAAATTTAGTTGTTTTTCATTAGTTTTTCTATTACTAAATTGTCCATGTGTAGTTTCTAAGTTATACTTTTTAATAATAGTGGCACTATCAATAGATAATTTACTAATATTATCCACACAGGCAGAAATAGAATTTTGCACCATTTGAATGAAATCATCATAAGTAGCCAAACCATTCCTAATATCATCTAATTTTTGTTCCCAAATAGCAGTCGTTTCCAATGATTTTAAGTATGGTGGCAATAGTTCATATTGGAATCTTCCCAAATTAGTTAATTGTATATATTTGTTTTTACCTTTTCCTGCAAGTTCAATTAATTTATCATGAAATGGTTTTTCTAATGCTTTTTCACGTGTTGCATCTGTACCAATACCACGAACATTGGTGAGAATCTTTTTAACCATTTTCAAGCGTTTCATGCGTTCTTTTTTCTCATTAACATCTGTAATGGATTCATATTCTTCTGTTAATGCATCATTTACACGCATTAAGGCTTTCAAAATGGTTTGTTCAGTATATGGTTTAGGACATGTGGTTTGTGCTTCAACTGTAAACACATCATTTAACTGAATAGGATCTCCATCTTTATAGTTTAATCCAAGTTCAGAATTGGATGTTTTAGTAGCATTTTTATCAAACTTTCTCCATCCTTCATATAACATTTTTTCAGCATTGGTTTCAAATTTATAACCAGCTATTTCTATTGTTAAGTTTTCTTTTTGAATAACATCATCAGGTAAAACTTGAATCAAACAGCGAGTAGCAATTAAATCATAAGCTTCTTTTAAATGTTTTAATTGGATTTTTCTTTCTTTGTGTGTTGGATTGGTTTGAAACAATTGTATGTCTTTATTGGTTAATGCTTTTTCTATCATTAATGGTGCATGGTTCTGTGTTTCTGCTTTTTTATTATTAAAGACTTTATTGTTTTTATCCAGAATCAACTTATTTTGATTAAAATCGTTATCTGTTTTAGCAATATCAGATAGAATTTGTGAATAATACTCTTTTGCTCCTTTAATGGCGGTATCAAAGTCATCAAAGTTATCAGTTTTTAAATATACACCATTAGTACGAGGGTATGATGTATATCCTTCAGTACGCAACCATTCCAAATGTGCATTGGAGTAGGCTAGGTCAACACCATAAAGACGCATAAAGTCAGAATTGAAATCATCTGTACTATATAATTTGGGTTTACTGGATGAAGTGTTGTTTTTAGTGGATTTAATAACCACGCCTTTATAATTTACAGCTTTGGTTTTACTTAATATTTCATCCACTTCATCTTTGGTGAAATATTTGGTTGCCCTAACTTTAATTTCATTCCCTTGTTCATCCAAGTCCACATCATCATAAAAATGATTAAATTGAATATCTGGATTTAACAATCCTTTAATTGTCCAATAAGTTTTAGGTTTGAAGTTCTTAATTTGGTCTTCACGTCTTCCAATCATGCCTAAAATAACAGAAATAACACGACCGCACCTAAATAAACCCACACCCAGTTTATCAGACATCAATTTTGTAATAATCATTCCCACTAAAAAATCAGACGCAGGACGTGCATTAGCAGAAGCCAATCTGTTTTTAAAAGCAACATCTTGCACTGGTTTCCTGGATAAAAATGCTTTTTCAACAGCAGCATGACTTTTATATGAGCCAGTATTCCAAAAACGAGTAATGGGAACTTTCTTAACTAAATTTTTATTATATTTGATTGGGTCAGAATGGATACGTTCCCCTTCATCATCAGCATCCGCCGCTAATATAATTTCATCATAATCCACATTTTTAAGAATATATTGAATGGCTTTAATTTGTTGATCTTTGATCTTCCACATTGTATCTTTGGGATTCTTGGATGGTTTGTTGTCCGGAATATATTCCAGTTCATTTGCCAAATTTAACATCTTATAATCAAAGGTGTTATCCCAAGAGAATTTTAATTTGTATTGTGGATTAATATCTTCTACTGCTTTTTGTTTATATAAATGTCCAGCACACCAAACAAACACATAGTTATTACTTTCATAATATCCAGTTTTTCGTGTATATGATTTTGGGTCACCAAAATATAATGAATTAAATATTAATTGTTCTGCCGCTTCACGCTTTTCACATATAAAAATCTTTTTTGCCATGTGTTTAATTTGTTTTGACATTTATTTAATATTGATAAAATAAACAAAATTTACAAATCATCAAAGATTTTTATTAATTATTCACATTTGTAAGTTACTAAATCAATTTATTTATGTTATAATTACTTGGTATTGATATTACAACTTATTGGGATTTACTTATCATGCAAAGTTTTTTTGATTTTATCTCTGCTGACTACAATTTTCCTTTTGCATTATCCATTGCATTAATGTTATTGTTTTCAGTTTTTGAAATTGTCTCTTTTCTTCTGTTAGGTGGAGCATTAAGTCATTGGTTGGATTCTTTCTTACCTGATGGAGTAGATGTTGATTTGGATGCTGATGGATTACATGCTTTTGATTCATTAGAAAGTGCATTGGCGTGGCTTTATGTTGGACGTGTGCCAATGATGATGTTAATGGTTTTGTATTTTACCATCTTTGGCTTAACTGGATTTACTGTCCAATATTTAATGATGGAGATTTTTAATAACCCATTAAATGTTTGGTTAGCAGCTATTTTAACATTTGTTGTATCTTTAGTGTTAATGCATTATACTGCTGGAGGATTGTATAAAGTTATGCCTAAAGATGAAACAACTGCTTTATCTGTTACAGACTTGATAGGGCGTGAAGCCACTATTATTTTAGGTGAATGTAAAATAGGTAAACCTGCTCAAGCTAAATTAACAGATCAATTTAATCAAACGCATTATATTCTTATTGAACCTGAATTAGACTTGGAAAAAATTACAACCATTGTTCATGATGTAAGTAAAGTAAATAGGTTTAAAACTATTTTTAAACAAAATGATGTGTTGATTATTACATCATATGATAAAGAAAGAAATTTATATGGTGGTTGGATAAAATCTAATTTATAAATTTAGTTAAAACAGAAGGGTATGTAACAACATGCCCTTTTTTATTTATAAGAAATTTTAAATCAATAAAACACTAACAAAAAATCATTTACTTTTAAAAAACCTTGTTATATAATGGGGAAAACAGAATAATTGCATGTATTATTTATATGTGTACTGAATATTTTGTTTTCTTATTTTAACTTTAAAAAGGTATTTATATGTCATTATATACATTATTTATTGCAGGCACTATTTTTATTTTGCTACTTGGTCTTGGATTTATTTTAACTCGACTATATAAACGTGCAAGTAAAGATGTGTCTTTTGTTAGAACTGGATTTGGGGGGCAAAAAGTTATTGTTGATGGGGGGGCTATTGTATTGCCTATTTTGCACGAAATTATTCCTGTTAATATGCAAACTTTACAATTGCCTGTTGAACGTCAACAAAATGAAGCATTGATTACACAAGATCGTATGCGAATTGATGTTAAAGCTGAGTTTTATTTGAAAGTTAGTCCAACAGTGGAAAGCATTAGTGCTGCTGCACAAACATTGGGGCATAAAACAAATAATATTGCTGAGTTAAAAAAATTAATGGAAGGTAAGTTTGTTGATGCTTTACGTTCTGTTGCAGCAGAAATGCGAATGGAAGAACTACATGAGAAACGTACAGATTTTGTACAAAAAGTCCAATCAACACTTAATGAAGAATTAAGTAAAAACGGTCTTGAATTGGAAACTGTATCACTTACTGGATTAGACCAAACTGATTTTAAATTCTTCAATCCACAAAATGCATTTGATGCAGAGGGTTTAACCAAATTAACTGAAACTATTGAAACTCGTCGCAAAAAACGTAATGAAATTGAACAAGATACAGACCTATCTATTAAACGTAAAAATCTGATAGCTGAACAAGAGCGTTTAAGTATTGCTCGTGATGAAGAGTATGCGAGAATTGAACAAGAACGTGAACTTGCGATTCGTAAAGCAGAAACTGAAGCAATGGTAGCAGAAAGTGAATCTGTTAAACAACGTGAAGCTGAAGAAGCAAAAATTGAAAATGAAAAAAATGTTGAAATGCAACGCATCCAAGCTAAACAAGAAACTGAAAATGCACGTATTGCCCAAGAGCAATCAGTAGAACAAGCTGAAGTTGCTCGTGCAAAAATGATTGAGTTAGCAGAACGTGATAAAGCAATTGCTATTGCCATTAAAACAAAAGAAGAACAACAGGCTCGTGCATCTGCTGAGACAGCAAAAGTATTAGCGGATAAAGAAATTAAAGAAGCAGAAATTAAACGTCAAGAAGCTATTGCCTTAGCAGAACAAGAAAAAGCTATTGCAGTAGCAGAACGTTCTAAAGCTGAATCTGAAGCAAATAAATTGGCTGCACTCGCTCGTGCAGAAGCGATTAAAGCAGAGGAAACCGCAACAACAGTTCGTGAAACTGAAATTGCCAATCGTAATAAAACTATTCAATTGATTGCAGCAGAAGAAGCAGCACAAAAAGATGCTATTGCTATTACAGTGGCAGCAGAAGCAGATAAAAAAGCAGCATTGGATAGAGCAGAAGCTGTTCGTGTCCAAGCAGAAGCAGACGCAGAACGTGAACGTATTACTGCTAAAGGTATGGCGGATGCTGAAATGTTACTGGCAGAAGCTAAAGCTAAACAATACACTGTTGATGCAGAAGGTCAAAAAGCAATTAATGAAGCAGCAAACGTATTATCTAAGGAACAAATTCAAATGCAAATGCGTTTTGAATTGTTGAAACACTTGCCTGCAATCATTAGTGAATCTGTTAAACCAATTAACAATATTGATAGTATCCGTATTGCGGAAGTAAGTGGATTGGGTGGACAAGGTAAAGACGCTACTACACTGGATGCCAATGGCAACATCATCCAATCAAGTGCTTCACTTTCTGATCAAATTGTAAACAGTGCCTTACGTTATCGTTCACAAATGCCATTAGTGGATGGTTTGTTACATGAGGTTGGTTTAACAGGTGGGGATATTAGTAAAATGACTGGCTCTTTACTTGGTAATGTAGAAGAACAAAAACAAACTGATAACACTGATAGTGAAAATAAACAATAATTATCAGTTAGATTAAAAAGCCATGTTTAATACATGGCTTTTCTTATGTAGGATATTTAAAATCATATTTTCATTACAATATTTATATTGTAATACAATTATATGTAGTGGTAATAATAATTATGGCAAACAATGACTTTACATTGAAAGATGATATTCAAGAAAAATTAGAATTATATGAATTAACTCAAGATAAACTTGGTGTAGATATTACCAATCTTGTACTTTTTAACATAATACACCAATCAAAATATTTCAATTATAACAACCATTTTTCCCATACTAATTTGCTATTCTTGGATCATAAGTTTCATTTATCACATATTGATCAATTTAGAGATGATGGTGTTATTGTTAAACTAATTGATTATGATAAAGATTATCCACACAACTTTGTGTCATTTAAATTAAAGCAAGATGGTAAAGTAATCATGTATGATTATGATGAACATCGTAATATGAGTAATGTGAAATTGTTTATTTCAGATGAACAAAAACAATCTTTCCATAAAATTAATCATTATGTTGAACAAGTATTATCCAATAGGGAGCAAACAAACAATCTCAATGATACTCCAATTCCTATTTCAGAATATGATTTTAACTTGTATAAAAAATATATTGAAACATATGATGACAATATGGTTTTAAAAGGCAAATATGACAAGGAATTAAAAACAACTGAATATTCGTTGTTATGTCATGGTAATTTTTGTCATTATAGAAATGATGATTTAACTTTTAATATAGAAAATGAAAAAAACAAATATAATGAGCAATTTGGTTTTGGCAGTATCAATAATCCAAATATTACTGAATTCACATTAAATCATATACCTGATATTATTGAATTAAAACATCCAGTATTTAATCATAATCAGGTAAACAAATTAACAGGAATTTTAATGGGTGAATTAGTTTCCAAATATGATAAATTATTTGAAAAAATTCAATTACATCAAGATTTAAAATTTGATATAGTGAATTTGTCTGATAAAGAGTTTCATTCACTTGAAGATGTATCATATGTTTCAAAAAATCAAATATTAACATCTCATGATAAATATAGTGGGCAAGAATATTTATTTAAAGAATATTTTAATCCAGATAAATTTGCTTGTTTGAACAATCATCCTAATATGTATTACACTTGTTCCGAGTCAACAAACCAATTATATGGAGTTAAATATTTAGATATTAACAATTACAATCTGAATAATAATTATGATAAATTGTTTATTACTATGAGAACAAAACAAAATGATTTCATTGGATATATGGCTATTGCCAGAAATGAAGAAGATAAGGGAAGTAATATTTGGAAGATTAATACTATTGGAATAAAATCGCAATTTCGTGGATTGGGTTTAACTAATGAACTTTATCAAAAAATGCAAGATTTTGCAGAACTCAATCATTTGATTATATGTCGAAACACCATGAGTTTGTCTGAAGATGGACAAAAAAAATTAGTTAATAAATTAAATAAAGATGATTTAAAAAATTTCCATACATTAGAATCTGATTATGATTTTTTAGAACAACCATTAGGCAAATTATTACGTTACCATTTAAGACAACATAAAAATATTGATTGTGAAAAATTTATCAAATTATCCAGTTTTATCAGTGATTTGGATAAAAATGATAATGGTCATATTAGAAACAATCATAACTTGGATAAATATTTGTCTGAACATTATGATGATTTATCAAAGTTGGATTATGATAAGATTAAACAAATTTGCATAGATGATGAATTAAATTTATCAAAGGTAAAAAGAATGCGCTTTTAACATTTTTCAAAAATAAAAGGTTGAAACCACAAGATTTCAACCTTTTTAACATAATTACAATTTTACTTTTATGAACCATTTGATTCGTTAGATGATTTTTTGTAATATGACTTTAATGTTTTCCATTCATTTTTAGCTAAATCAAATGCGCTCATCCAGTCATTGGTAAATTTATTGGATAAATATTTGTTTTTGGTCTTATGCCCATAAACAAATACTGCAATGATTAAAGTCATTAATATATAACCAATTATATACAAACCAGCTAATCCAATAATAGTAGCAATAAAATAAAGAAATGGTAAACCAAAACCACGTAAAAAGAATGTTAGTTTTTTATCTGACAATTTAGATGGAACAGCAATAAAAGCTAACAGATCATCTTCTTTTTTTAATTGAATTAGACTGGATAATGAATATTTAGCCATATAAGGTAAGGCAATAATCAAAGACAAAACAAATATAAAATTAATCATGTTCATTTCCTTTTTAAAGTTCAAAATCACCTAAATCATCAGAGGATACTTCACTGTCAATTTGACCTACTAAGTAACTTGATATTTCAACTTCTTGTGGGGCTACTTGTACATTATCTGATGATAACCAAGCATTAATCCAGGGAATTGGATTTGATTTAAATTCTGGATACAACGGCTCTAATCCAATAGCATTCATACGCAAATTAGTGATATATTTGACATATGAGCTTAGGATTTCTTTATTAAGTCCAATCATTGAACCATCTTTAAATAAATAATCACACCATGCCATTTCTTGTTCAGCCGCTTCTTTAAAAATTTGAACAGCTTCTTCTTCACATTCGTGAGCAATTAAACCTAATTCTGGATCATCATATCCATTTTTAATCAAATTAATCATATTCTGTGTAGCAGATAGATGTAAGGCTTCATCACGTGCAATTAATTTGATAATTTTTGCATTCCCCTCCATTAATTCGCGTTCAGCAAATGCAAATGAACAGGCAAATGAAACATAAAAACGTATAGCTTCTAAAACATTCACACAAACAAGGCAAAGATATAAACGTTTTTTCAATTCTTTTAAGTCAATAATCAGTTCTTTACCATTAATGTTATGTTTACCTTCACCAAGTAAATTGTACCAGTTTGCATATTCAATTAAATCATCATAATATTTGGCAATAGGTTCAGCACGTTTAATGATTTCTTCATTATCCATAATATTATCAAATACAATAGATGGATCATTAACAATATTGCGAATAATATGGGTGTATGAACGAGAATGGATGGATTCAAAAAAAGTCCAAGCAGTAGTAAAAACTTCAAGTTCTGGTAAAGACAAGATGGGCAATAAAGCAATATTGGGACTTCTTCCCTGAATGCTATCCAATAAAATCTGATATTTCAAGTTACTGATAAAAATGTGTTTTTCATTTTCAGGCAAACTTTGATAATCAATACGGTCTTTGGATACATCAATTTCTTCTGGTCGCCAGAAAAATGATAATTGTTTTTCTGTTAAACGTTCAAAGACTGGATATTTTTGTTCATCATATCTAGCCACATTGACATTTTGTCCAAAAAACATGTAACTGTCAAAAGTGTTTTTCTCTCTAGGAAAAATAGAAAATTGGGACATTAAATAATCCTTTATAGTGTTATGTATGTTACTAAAATTGTAACATGGATAATAAAATATATCAATATTTTATTTGTTTTGTTTCTTATATGTTATAATAATTTATTATTAACAACACAGGTTATTTAGTTACTTATGAAACAAAAAAAACACTATTTATCCATTTTAACTTTATCTGCTTTGTTATTAACTGGTTTAATTAATCCAGTTTATGCAAAAAGCAAAGTTGTTATTAATAATAATACAACCAGCTATTCTAATAGTGAACTTGAATCATCTGGTTTATTAAACATTACACAATCCACATTATCTGAATCAGTGTTTGATGTTGCACAAAATAATAATAATGAACTGATTATTTCTGTAACAAATAGTTCTAAAAAATGCAATATTCATATTAATGATAAAATGCAACCATTGAATATAAATTGTTCTGGTAAATAATCCAGTGTTATTTTATAATTTAATTTTATTTTCAATAACATAATTTTGGATTATAATATTATGATTGATACTTCATTTAATTTTTTACAAATATTATTCTTATTAGTTAGTTTTTCTGCAATCACATCTTACATTAATTCAAAATACTTAAAATTACCAGCAGCAGTGGGCGTAACTGTTGCTGCTGTTATTTTAGTGATTGTAGTTAATTACTTGGATAGAAATCATTTTGGTTCTGGCTTCACTTCCAATATCCAAACATTAGTTAAATCATTTAATTTTTATGATTTTTTGCTTAATGGAATTATTGGATTCTTGCTTTTTGCCAGTGCTATTAAATTTGAAATTTCCAATTTAAAACGTTGGTGGTGGCAAATTTCCTTATTATCCACGATTGGAGTTGTTATTTCCACTGTTTCCATAGGGGCGAGTATTTATGGCATTTGTTCACTATTAAATGTTGCTATGCCAATTAGTTATTGTATGTTGTTTGGAGCAATTATGTCTCCTACTGATCCAATTGCAGCAGTGGCGGCCTTTAAGGAAATTAGACAAAGTAATCCAAATAATCCAGAAGCTGTTCCTAAACATATAGAAATCAAATTGTTAGGGGAATCATTGTTTAATGATGGTATGGGAATTGTTGTCTTTTTAACTATTCTTGGTTACGCCATAAATACACAAACCAATATTGATTTATCCACATCTATTTCCAGTATTTTCGTATCATTAACACAAGAAATTGTTGGGGCAGTGATACTTGGACTAGTGTCTGGTAATATTTGTAAATATTTTCTCAAAAAGATTAAAGGAAATAATTTTACAGAAATAGCCTTATTTACTTTAACATTGTGTGTTGGTTCTTATGAGCTTGCTTTAATGTTACATTTTTCAGCACCCATTGCTGTTGTTGTAGCAGGTCTGGTTGTTGGACATAAAGTAAAACAATTATATTCAGATCACCAACTACATCATTTGCATTTGTTTTGGGAATTTATTGATGAATTGTTAAATACTTCATTATTTGCTTTAATGGGAATTACTGTTGTATTTATCCATTTTGATTTGCAATTATTTTTGTTGGGGGTACTTGGATATTTTGTTGTTTTATTTGGTCGTTATATTAGTTTAATCACTATTTTCTTTTTACCTAAACGTTATGGGAAAGTATTACATGGAGCTATTCCAATTTTAACTTATGGTGGGATTCGTGGAGGTATTTCATTAGCTTTAGCGTTGGCGTTATTAACCACAAAAGGAATGAATGTTGAGTTTACCAATTTGCTTATTGGGATGACTTTTATTTCAGTGTTACTATCTAATTTGATTCAAGGCATGACACTAAAACATATGATTGCAGCATTTTATCCAACAGAAAATAGTGTTCATGCAAGTATGACTGGTAATAACGTATTAGAATACTTGGATAATACTATACAGATGTGTTTTAATAAATTGAATAAAAAACTTTCTATAATTGAAAGAACAACTTCTGATGTTCAAAAACCAAATGAAGATGCAACATTGGAGCAAGTCATTAAGGCGCAAATTTCATCCAGTATGGAACTGTCTGAAGAAGAGTTAAACTTGGATAATATGACAGATAATGAGAAAAACTGTTTGTAAAAGTTATTATTACATGTAACAAAAATAGAAAAGCCACTACATAGTGGCTTTTATTATGATGATATGCAATATAAACAATATGTTAAATGGATAGCATAATTAGTGATTATTTTGTTTTTGTTCTTCCGTTTTATTTTGTTTTGTAATGAATTCATTTAACTCATTCATTTGACGTAACAATTCTTTAGTTTCATTACTGTTTTGATAACGTGGAATAAAAGAACCATCATAATCATAGGGATTGTCTTGTAAAGAATAATAAATCATAAAATATCCAATAAGAAAATTAGCAACATTTGTTATTTTATCATATAATGAAAAATAATCCAATCAATTTGGATTATTAATTATGATTAATGAATAACTATTTAAAATTATGAAGAAACGAACTTTAATACAAAAATTCCAACCGAATCTAAACGGTAAAGATTATATAGTAGGTGACATACACGGTATATATGATTTGTTAATGTATCATTTAAAAAACAGTTTACATTTCAATTTTAAAAACGACAGATTATTTATTGTTGGTGATTTAATTGATCGTGGACCACAAAGTGTTGAGTGTTTGAAATTATTAAATAATGATTGGTGTTTTTCAATTTTAGGCAATCATGAATCAATGATGTTAAGTAGCTATTATCATGAAAACATTAAACATGATTTAATTTTTAAAGTTTGGTTAAAAGATGCTGTTCAAAAATGGTTAAATGGACATGGTAAATGGTTTGATTCATTATTAGAAGAAACACAAGAAGAATTGGTAAATATTGCACTTGGATTGCCTTTGTTTATTGAATTAAAAACTAGACAAGGAAAAAAAATTGGTATATCACATGGTGACTTTTACTTAGATGATTGGAATGATATTTATCCACTTATTACAGAATATGACAATAAAATTAATTATTTAACTAACCAATTGAAAACAACAAATGATAAAAACAGTATCCAACAAATCCTAGATTCAAATATTTATTTTTTACCAAGAGAATTGGAATTGTTTTTATGGGAACGTAGTAAATATAATGATATTCATGCTTTTGATAATAACAATTATCATGTTAAAAATATTGATTTAATTACAGTAGGTCATAGTGTTATCCAATACAAACCTAATGAATTTAATCAAGTACATACAGAACCATTCTTAATTGGTAACACTTTATATTTGGATAGTGGGGCTTGTATGCCATATTATCAAAAAAAAATGATCAAAATACTTGATAGAAGTATTAATAAAATTAAAAACAATATAAACACATACAATCCAGATGAATATGTTAAAAATATTAACAAAATGGAAATAATGCAATCAAAAATTTTTCAAATGGAACATTTTTTAAAAAACAAACCTTTTTCCATTTCTTTTTATGATGTAGACCAACAAAAAGTGATACAGTTTCCAGTTTAACCAAATCTACGTTTTTGTTGTTTAACATGTTGTCTATAATTGTTAAACGATTTTAAAGATACACCTTTAGTTAAATCAGTATTATCTATGTTTTGAAAAATTATTTCTTCTGTAATATTATGTGGTAAATCTATTTTTGTTGATTGATTAATACTGGATAAATAAGATTTAATGTCATTAACAATACAATTATTATGAAAAAGGTGCGTGTTGTTACTATTCTTGTTGTTATTAGTAATATTGATTTTTCCATCCCCATTATAATAAATGATTGATTCAAAATTACTTAGTGGGATATGAACATTTGTTTTCTCTTTTATTAAATCTTGGATGGCTTTTATATGTGCATAGTTTTGAAACAAAGGATTATGTGTTTGATAACTTTGATGTGAACCATATTTCAGTTCCCAATCTTTATTACTCACATCACCATACACGTCCCCTTTATAATTTTTAATTTCAACAACAATTATTTTTCCCCGACCAATCAATATACTGTCAATCTGTGTTGTAATAATTTTCTCATTTTGATTATTGTTAGGATAATTAAGTGGAATAGTTACATTGTTTAAGATCTTAAAATCATTGGATACAGCTAAATGATTCAACATATTAGCTTTAAATTCGCCAATAGCACCTTTAAAAATAGATTTAATAGATTTAATCATAGTGTTTCAAAAACATTAATAAATATAATCAATATATTATCATTAAAACATAAAACTAATCAAATTGATAATGCATTTTGATTAGTTTTATTATATGATGGCTAGAATTTAAATATTGATTAATTTATTTATTAACTATCTTTAATCTATTAAACAGATAGTGAGTTAATTATTATGCATTTTAGCTAAATCAACTAATCCAAGTAAGTAAGTTAATACAGTGTCTTTTATTTTGTTTAATGGCATCCCTTGTTTTTCATTATATTTTGTCAGGAATTGTTGCATTTTTTCACTTTTTATTTCAAAGCCATTATCAACAGCATCCTGTTGTAGCAGTCCATGACAATAAGAGGCTGTTTTGATTACTGCTGATTTGTATTCTTGTAATATTTGGTTTTTAATTAAATTAAAATAAACTTTATACAATAAAATTTTAACATTATTGATTTTACTTTCTGCATAATTTTTATTTAACTCTATATCATTTTCACTATTCTGTTGTGCATAAGCCATCAAATCAATAAACATAGGGTCTTTTTGATATGTTTCTTTAACAACATTAAAGATTAAATCTATCAAATCCAAATTAATATTTTTATGACATAATCCAATGATATTTTGGGTATCAATCATATTAAATGGATATTTTTTTGATAGTTCTTCTGATAGTTCTTTTTTTACATAATCAATCCTATTGGATAAATTAAAGGTTTCCATGTGTTTGTACAATTTAAAATTAAGTTTATTATTTTTAATTTTAGTATTTATTTTTTTATGTATTTCAACAGGTGTTTTACTTAATGTTCCATTACTATTTTTAATTAGGTTTAATAAGTGATAGGTAATATCATCAATATTATCTTTACCATTATCTTTGTTTATTAATATGTTAAAAGAATAGTGGCTGCGTAGATAGTTTAAGAACCAATCATTTTCATCTTGAAATATACCAATTTGTAACTCGTTATCAATAGATTTAATTGCATTATCTATTTTAGTGAAAATGGATAATACATCTACTGTGTTTTCATCCAGTTCTGTCTTGTTTCCATATCCTTGATAGGCAATTAATTGGTGACATTTATCAAACAATGAAATATAGGATAAATAGGTATACATTTCATCAATACGATAATGTTTTTTTCTTGGTTTTTCTTTTGTGTTAACAACATTCACAGAGTTAACACTAGGAGATGTCAGTTTATTCTTTAACGTGGATAATTTTAATGTCATTTTTAGCTCCTTATTTAACTGTTACGGAAGCTGCTAAAGATAAAGCTGATTTTTTAAATTTTTCAGGCAACAACCCCCCCAATCCATGTTCATTTAACCATATATATATTTTTAGACTATCAGGTTCTTCAAAACCAGTTAATGAAAACTCTTTGATAAAGAAATTCCATACCCATTTTTTTATTAATGTTTTGTTTTTCATTTCCAAATAGAATTCTTTCCCATCCAGTTTTTCATAATGAATATCTGGATAGTCTTGACACAATTCATGATAATGTTCTTTACAGAAAGGAAGTAAAGAATAAGGATCGCTACTATCCAAGTGTAATATTTGTTCCGAATGATTTTGGCATAAATGATTGTGCTTTTTAAATACACAGGTTTCTTTTTTAATGAAATTTTTGAAACTGTACTCTTCATCCAAATCATTAATAATATTCATTAATTTAGTGTTTAAGAATAAATCGCTTTCATGTAGGGCTAAATTAAACTTTGTAAATTTTTTGGTTTTTGCCAAATAAGTGTTTTTTTCTTGTTCTGATACTTTCCAAGCGTGATTTTTAACAATATCTTCTTGTCTGGATAATTCATGTTCCTTATAAATATTAACATCTTGGATACTGGTATTGGATTTACCATTTAAATCCACATATACTAAAGCATCCAAGTATGAACTTTCACCAAGTTTGTTTACTTCATCTGCATTCTCGCCATTTCCCGCAAAAAACTGTGCGGTCATTCCAGCATCGGATGGTTTTGGGCGTTGTATCACACTATTAAATCTGGCAATAATTGGATAATGTCCTGTTTCTGGGTCTCTTTTATCTACACCAACTGCATCTTTAATTAAATAAACAGTAACATTAACTTCTAAATTGAGATATTGTGTTAATGATAGTGTTGTAATTAAATCTGCATCACTACCATTTTCACCAAAAAAATAGGCAATAAAACCTGTATTCATCGGTTTTGGTCTTCTAACATAAGCTGCAAAAGAACCAATATTTTGTAATTCTGTCATTTTTATTCCTGTTCATATTCATTGTTAGCAACTATTTCAATCTCATTACCATCCAAAGTATATACTTTTATTTTTAGATAATCTTTTCCATTAGTGGGATCATTTATCATGTTGTATAATAATAGTGCTAAGGTTTTTTTGCCTATAATCCATTGATTGTTATGTTTGGTTTGGTTTATGTTTTTTTGTGCATCTTTAAATGCTAAAAAAGCTTCTTTTTCACTGCGATATGAGTAGCTTTTATTTGTATTTTTGTGAAAATAAATAGATTCATTAGCATACATAGCAATTTCACGATACTTATATTTCATAAACATTTGATAAGAATTATCAATATTAATAATAAAGAAATCTCCCATTGTGGATGGAGGCATACTTATATTATTATCCAATAGAATAGTAGATACCTGTTTCATACTTGGATAGGTTGTAATTATATCATTATTTTTATTATTTACATAGATTTTTTCTTCTGGCTGTTTTAATGAAATAGGATCAGTATAATCCAAAATCATTTGAATTTTATTTTTATTAACCTCATAGATATTATTAAATACCCCATCAAATTGTTGTTTAATAATACTAGAACTTAATGGTTTATTAATATTGTATTTAGTATTGTATGTCTCTAAGTTCAAATAATTAAAATAAAATGGATTGGTTGTATTTTTAAACACTGATTGTGTTTTTTCAAATAAATTAGATGTCTCTTTATCCAGTTTATTTTCTTTGAAAAAATCGAGTTTATCATAATGGTTAATATTATGTAAATAACCATATTCCAGCAACAATAGTGATTCAATTAACAAATCATAATAACCTTTTATATCATTTGGATATACTTCAAAATGCTTAGAATAACTTAATTCTTCTGATTTAAAAAGTTTATGAAACTGTTGTGATATAGCATCATATTTACTTTGTCCATCAAAACCAGCAATGTTTTTTACTGATTTATTAAGTAATGGTAATCCAGAAAATTGATTCTGATAATTTTTTTTGGTTGTATTGGGAATATTAAGTTGAAAATGATATGCAGAACCACTATTTTCGATATTAAATTCAATTGGATACATTTTTGTTTGTCGATAATCATCTTCAATTTTTAACACACTAATATTATGTAATTTAAAGAATTTTTGTAGATTAGATACTATTTTAAATAGTTCTGTTTTTTCAAGTAAAATCTGTTTTAATTCTTCAAAAATTGGAACAATAGTTTGTTCATTGTGTACTAAATTGACATCAGGATTTTCTTTTAGGTATCTTAAGACATAAAAGAAATTATTGGCATCTTGTTTGGTAACATTTTTATCAATGACATCCAGTCTTCTTAAACCAATAGAGAAAACTAGTGATTGGGGATTGACAATCAAATCATCCAAATAATAAATCTCATCCATATTATCTATCATGCTATTTGGGTAGTAGGTGTATTGTGAAGATTTTGATAAGTTTTTATATCCATTAATAGCCATATTAACCACATCATGTTCCAGTTTTTCTAACACTTGTATTTCATCTAAAATTGGATTATTTTTGATGTTCCCAAATGGTGATATGTAGTATGGATGAATACCACAAGCATATTTTTTAATTTGCTCTGCATACTCTTGCTCTTCATCGGTTAGATATGTTTTATTATAAGATTTAATAGATGGTAAATTTAAAGGTAATTCTTCTGGTGGAATATGTAAGAAAACCTTTTGATTTAACATCGGTTTAAAGTGATAGTTAATATAAGTGGGGACATATTGTCTTCCCTTTTCTGACTCTATTAAGATTGTCAAAAGGAAGAAATGAATAAAAATTAATCTTTTAGCTGTATATATTGATTCTTTATCTACATTTAACAGTCTATTAATATTTGAAACAAAAGAACCATTAATCAGATTCATAATTTCAGAACGATTTTTCCCAGTAATATCATCAATTTTGAACATCTCATGGTTTCTTAGGAATTTTTCCAACTCGTACATTTTAGTCATTTGAATTTGGTTTCTAACTTGTCTGATAATATGGGAGAAATCAAAATTCAAATATTGAAAAGTATTTAGTACCAGTTCATCAATATATGATTGAACTAATCCAAGTGTTTTGAAATATCGTTTGTTTTTATTTTCCAATAAATCAATAGCAACAAGTTGTAATTGGGCATTATGGGCATTAAGAAATTGATTAACTGTACCTATATCTTCAAACAGATTAATATCTTCCCAATCTATTTCAGGTTCAATATTATTTATTGTTTTATTTTTATCATGTTGAATATTAACAACCTGAATCATACGCAAATCAGATAACTCACTCATAACATTGTCTACTTGTTTTTTACTATAAAAAGATAATGCTATTGTGTTATTTAACATATTGTCTTGGATTATTGATAAGCCTTTTTTATTCCATGTTTGCACCTTTTCAATTAATTGGTCAACATCTGTATCAGTTAATGTTAGTTTGGTAGTGTTTTTCTTATTCGCAATATTTTGGATTTTAGCTTTATTAACACGACACTCTTCTAATAATTCATTAAAGTATGTGGAAATTTTTTGAGCATTATCAATTTTGTTCTCAAAACATTTTGCTAATTCATCATTATAGTATTCAACAAATGATTTAAAGATAATAGGGCTGTTATTTCCTGTTTTGTTAACATTAATTTCCCGTTTACTTGGATCAATAAAATCCAAGTAAATCCGTTGCAGGTTTTTAACTCTTTCAATTTCTTTTAATCTGTTTTCTTCTTGAACTTTCTGTTCATATTCTAATAATTTGGATTTTGTTTCTTCATCAGATTGATTACCAATCAATTCAATCATACGGTTTTGTTGTTCTTGAGATAACATTTCAATGATAAAAATATAATCTTTACCATTTGCATCAATAATTGTGTTAATCCAATCATTCTTTTTATTAACCAAATTACGTTTATAAGTATCAAAGGTGTCTTGTAAATCATAATTATAAATTCTAACAATTTCAGTCTTATTACCTTGTCGTACACCACGTCCATTACGTTGTATGTTTGCGTCAGGTGTCCAACCAATAGTTAAATGATGAATGGCTTGAGTACCAATTTGTAAATTAATACCTTCTTGGGCTTTTTCGTTAGCGATAACTACTTGATACAGATTTTCATAATCATCCGCATTATATCCATCTTGCACACCTTGAATCTGTTCATTTTCATTGTTATATTGACCAGTAATAATAGCAATTTTTTCTACGTCCAAACCACTTAATTGATGGATTAAGTGTTGGATCTTAAAATGCATACCTAAGTAGTCACAAAATACTAATTGTTTGACCATATTGGATGATTGTCCACTTCTGGTTAAACCTCTTGGATTAGTGTATTCCAACATAAAGTCGTGAAAAAAAGTTATCATTTTATTAGAAATATTGAACTTTAAATATCGAGAAACTTCATTTGGTGTAACACCTTGAAATTCATTACACAGTAATCTGAAGAATTCTAATTGGTCTTTGTATTTTAGTGTATCAATGATAATCATTAAATCATTATCAAAATCAATATTGAAATCTAACTTTTGATTCCATTTTTTTAGACTTGAGTTATTTTTATGATTTCTTAATAAATAATTAAAAATGTCATCATATTTTTTATCTGTTTCTGATTCTAAATCAATAATTTTAGCTTCAGTGTAAAAACTGTATAAGACTTTTTTTACAACATCATCTCCATCTTCTACAAGTTTTTCTTTTTGATCATATATGGCAGATGGAGATGTGTGTGGATTTAATCGTATACTATCAACTTGTTTATATTTTTTAGCATTAAATTTCTTAACGGCTGCTGATACTTGCAATTTATATTTTTTGTCAATAAAAAATATAGTTGCCAATTCATTCATGTCTTCATCCAACACCAGCCGTTCCATTTTTCTAATAAAGTTAAATGGCGACCCCATTGTAAATGGATGTTCATTAAATTTATCCATAACTGGATTGATAGTATTAGCTACTTCAGGTTGTTTAATAAATTGTTCATAAGAGTTTTTACCTTCCGAATCAAAGATACGTTTTGCTTCTTTAGCACAATTATATGCAATTTTATAAGCTAAAATTTTATTACGTTGATAATCTCCCATCTTGATTTGTTCAATATGTTCTTCAGCAGTAGGGAGTTTTAGAATATCTTGGATTCGCTCATCTGTTGAGTGTAAGAAATAAGTACATTTAAATAACACTTCCCTTAAGAGTTTTAAATTATTAATGCCTTTAAATACATTAAAGTTTTTTAAATCTCCATCAACAGAGTAATCTTCTTGGTTATCAATCATACAGAACAATGTTAAGAAATCATTGATACTACTGATAGACAACAATTTATTAATAAAATACTGACCAATAACCAATGATAAAATAGAATAAATTTCTAATGGAGAGTTGGTTAATGGGGTAGCAGTTAATGCAAGAACTCCATCTTTTGTAATGTTTTGTTCTTTAATATAATGTGCTTTTGCTAACAAGTCCATACCAATAGCAGATGCTGGTGGAGTTGAGAAATATTTAACCCTGTCATAATTATTTTTAAACAAATCAGTAGAGTTTTTGAAAATATGTGCTTCATCAATAACTAAACTGTCAATACCCATATCTTCAAAATAAATTTGTTGTTTGTTTTTACCATGACTTTCTAAATGCAAGGTTGCAACTAGATTGGTAATTTTTTTAGAATAGGCACTACCTTCAGAAAATTCTGACTGTGCAAAATCAGCATCTACTAATTTTAAATAATTAATATAATTATTTGTACTATCAGCTTTCATACGGATTCGATAAAAATCCTGATGAGACATGAATATTTTTTTATAATTTTTAGGTTTGCCATTAATATCCACGTTATCCCTAATTAGTTTTAATTGTGAATCTGTGGATAAACTCAAGTAATCATAATGGTTATTCAATTTTTCATTGCGTTGTAACAAATATAAAACCAACTGAAAAATAGGATCATCTTCATGTCCAGTTGGGATTTGATATTCAGATGCCTTTTTATCTTTACCATTATAATTGATAATAATATTTTTAGTATTTTTATATTTAGATGCATCCAGTAAATTGACAAAAATAGTTTCTTCTTCAAGATTTTGGTCAAAAACAGGAGCTTTAATAAGTTTTTTTTCCTTATTGAATTGTCCAATAAAGCTTTCTTTATGCCAGTTGCTTAGAGTAGATTTGGGGACTAGAAATACTGTGCGTTTTTTAAATTGTAAATTATGTTGGTCTTGGATAACCATTAATGCGGTTGATGTTTTTCCTAAACCAGTAGCATAGGCATTAGTCCACAATAAATTTTCTCGACATAATTTAATAAATTCAACTTGGTATGGGTGTGCTTTCCAATTTGGATGTAATCCAGAAATATATTGTGTGATAGATTGTGAAAATGTTTCATTAAATGCAATAGGATTTTTTCGGATAATATCTTTTTTGTTATCAATATAATTTTTAATTGCTTTAATGTTGGGAAAATGATCAACTTCTTTAAGATTATGGTTATTTTGAAAACCATACAATAATTCAAATTCTTTTTTACCATCAAAGAGTTTATTGCCAATGCGTGTTGTAATAGAGTGATTAGCACGCACATACATGTCAAATTGGATGTTGATTCGGTCAATAATATTTTTAAGCATATCCAATGCTTCTTTTTTAGAATATACACCTAGACTAATTGTACCTAAAGAGATATTGCCTGTTTTTAAATAATCACCTACACGATTCATCAGTTTTTCTTGTAAAGTTGTTGCATTTTTGTCATCAATATCAATTTTAATAATATTATTCTTACCATCAAAATGAATAACAGTATATGGTGAAACGTATTTCTTCAGAAAAAATGCTTTTTCCTCTAAAGTAATTAATGGATTATTTAATTTAATTAGTGTTTCAGAAAATTGAAAAGACATTGCATATCCCTTACAAAATATATAAATGAATAATTACTTTTATAAATGTTTCACAATAACACAATAATTTCATGTCGTCAAGAACATTTGTATATTGGAATTATTTTTATGAATATATGATTAAACATTTTATAAGAAATAGTAATCCTGATTTGCTTTTAAATAAATAAAACAAGTACGTGTTATATAACTTTCAATCATGAATATATTAATTATATTTTTATTTTTGTTCTTGTTAATAATTTATTTGTCTCGTCTAAATTGTTCATTGTTTTGTGTAAATTATCTAATTCATAAAAATCAGTATCAAATCCAATAAAAAATTCTTGTAACTGATCATACAATGTTGGCTCGAAATTATCATTAATATTAGCTTTAAAGCGTTCAAATATGTTTTTTACAAAAGTATCGGGTAATAAATTTTGAATATTTTCAATAATTTTAATTTTATCCAATTTATTTAACTCTTCTATTGATTTAGGGTATTTATCTAATTGCTCGCTCAACAACATGGTCATATGTTCATTAACAAAATATTCCATATCAGCAGAATTTATTATTAATTGATTCTCCCCTTTTTCTTTAACAAAATTAATCATTTCTTTAAATGATATGGAATGTTCTTTAATGGTTTTATCATCTATATTAATTGTTTGTATGTCTGATTGAATATTTTGTGGAAACTCTATTTCAACAAGCTTTAATGGATATTCTTGATTGTTTTTTAATGTTGGGGCGTAATAAATATGGAAGATGGTATTAGTGTTTTCTTGAGCGAAAGAAACCAAAGTGTCTATTTCATTTTCTTTTAATTTATCAGTAAAATCAATAATCATTCTTATTATATTCTTTAATTTTATCTTTCAATATTTTACAAAAAATAATGTTTTTCTTTTTTATAAACGGTTATAATATAAAACAATTAGTTTTAAAAATAGGAATAAAAATGTTAGCAAATTTACTTTACAATATTTTTCTTATTGATATTGCTCTATCTATTGTTTTAGTGTTAGCTATGTCATTGGAAGCCTTTAAGTCCTAAAAATAAAAAACCTGTTGTATATTTGATAGCCATATACAACAGGTTTTATTATTACATTGGATAAATATAAGGCTGTTTCCAGCTACCATATGTAGAAGTATTAGTTCTTTGTTGAGCAATACGATCTGACTCTGACATGGTGTTTCCAATAAATATATATGGGTTGGTGTATAACCACATTTTACGTACTTGTATGGTTGCAGGACTATTATAATAACATCCAGCTTGTGTACAATAATAAACTTCAAGATTATTATAATAATAACTCATAGGCTGTTGGCAGTATTGCATATTGGTAGAGTATTTTAAGTGATCGCCACCATTCATCATACCATTAGAGTTGGTGTAGTATTCAAGACATGCAAATGCTTTGGTTGCCATATTGCCACCTCCAAATCCACCTCCTGAAGATGAACCACCACCATTACTGTTGTTTTTCCCATCAAAAATATTGCCCACTACCGCTCCAAATGGATTATAATCACTAAGATTAATATTTAACCCACTGCTATTTTGTTTACTTACAACAGAACACCCAATCGAATTGTTATATGGGGTATTACCTCCATAACCACCTCGCATAGTATTTTGATAATCACGATCACAAGTATTACATGATGTTTTACCTCGTAAGAAAAAATCAGCCTCAGAACAAACAGTTTCACGTTTTACAAATTCTGGATCATTTTCTTTTGCTAAATATCGACCATTAGGTAATAAACGTAATCGACCATTATTATAACGGTATTCCTGTTGCAATTTTGCATCATATTGTTGTATTCTTGTTATTGTACTATTAGCATAATTTAAGTATTTTTGATATTCGCTTTTTGTAATACATGACCCATTAATGTTTTTATAACAATTATAATTGTAATTATATCTATAATAACGATGATTATTATTTGGATTATTGGGATTTTGCAGTGCATTTTGCACATTAGGATTAATTACACCATTAGTGTTATTATATGTGTTGTTAATTGCAATAGGGTTATTAGTTGCATAACTCGATTGAATCACACTTAATCCAAGTATGGATATAAGTATTATTTTCTTTTTAAATGTAGTTGACATAGTTAACATAATTCTTTCTATATTATTAAATTATATCAAATTAATATCTTGTTATTAACTTTAATTAAACTAAAGGTTCAGCATTAATTTTATTAAAGTCATCTTCTGGCATACCAATTTCAAGCTCTTTTGCTAACTTAACCCAATTGTGAATTGCTAAGTCTTTGTAATTATATTCTTTCCAGAACTGTATTTGCTCATGAAAACGTCTTGGATTTGGTAATAGTTTAAAATGTTTTACCCATTCACTTCTATTTTTATATTTTTTAGGCTCTTCTGTTTTTATATCCAATAAAACTTGTGCAAATTTTCCTAAATCGCTACACCCTTCGCCAAACTTAGTTTCTAAAATAGTTTTACGGTTATATAATAATGTTTGCCAAATATATGAAAATGATAAATCACTTACAAAATTCTTAAATTTACCACCTGATTCTTCTTTTATTTGGTTAGCAATAAAAATTGCACGACATAAATGATTTAGTTCTTGTTGAGTTAATTCAGGCAACCAGATTAGTTCAGCCCCATTATTAATATAGGTTGAATTTAGATGATGTGATTGATGACATAATGGGCAAACTGTTACTAAATTGTCTTCTGAAAAATCAGAATGATCTCCATTTTTATGATGAATTTCTTGTCTACTCTTAAAATCGTTAGATTCTGGGTTATATACAGAACGAAAACCACAAAAATGACATGTGTGGTCATCACGCTTCATAACTTTCCGATATAAATTGATAATTTCTGGACTAACGGAACGATCAACAAGTGTTCCATGAGAAGTTGAAGTTTCTTGCCATGATTTCAAATCAACTGATAATAATAATTCTTCTTTTTCTAAAACTATGGACATTTTTAATCTTCCAAATATGCCTTATAAAATATATTTTTCAAACTATTTTTCAAATTTAAATATTAACATCTATTTATATTTTTTATATTCTATATAAACATTAATATAATTTTAGCAATAATTTATGAGTACATTAACTACTCCAAATATACAATTTAACCATGATAAAATTAGTGAAAATCAAAAAATTGCTAATTTTATGGCACTTGAATTAACAGAATATTTTTTTGATTTAATTACAGATGAAAATGTGCATATTGATGTTTTTATTAAAGAATTTAAAGATAATTTAAGTCTATTATTACACTCAATATTAGATTCGAAACCTAATCACATTGTTTTATCTAATATTACAAATTATTACGCAGTAATAGCTGAACGTATTACTGTTAATAAAGGGATTGATTTAGAACAAAAGCCAAAAGCGATTCAAGTATTAAAAATGCCTAAAAATATTTCTAGCTCTGTGGTGGAGAGAATATTAGATTTGTTTTTTTATCAAAAGAACTTTAATGATAAAATTGTAAAAGTAGTAAAAAATGATTGGGAAGTGCTTATTATGCCATTATCAACATTGGAAAGCTTGAAATAAATAATTTAAAATAATAAAAAATCTTGTTACATTTACAACAAGATTTTTTATTATTTATTTGTTTATTGAGCTTGCTGTTTGATATTGTGTAGTTTATTTAAAAGTTCACTTTCTGATGTGTTATTTGAGTTTTCTACATTATTTTGAGTTTGTGTTTCTTGTGTTGATTTATTAACCATGTTTGTAAGTACGCCTTCTTCTAATTCTGGAATTGGATTAGATGGGGTTACTTGATTATTTTGGAATAATGGTTTGATTTGAAACAAGGACTGTTGGCGTTTTAATTCTCCATGTTGTTCCATTAATGTAGAAGTTATATCTTCTGGAGTATTTAAAATATTTGTTTGATTATTTTTTGTGTCACCCTTTTCAAAGTAATATCCTAATCCAATAACAACAACAAGCAATCCAATAATATATTTTATTTTATTATGTGAACAGTTTGAACAATACTTATTCAGTTTTTTGACAAATTTATTCATATCTTGTTCATTGTCAAAAGTGTAAGAACATTCTTTACCATGATAATCATAATAATCTAATTTCAACTGGTTCAGTTTTATTGGATAATTCATATTTATGTAAACACTTTGTATTGTGTTTGATTTGTTTTCTAAAATCAAAATAGAATTGGATTTTGAGTTGGTTTTATAACGATTCATAGTGTTTTGTTTTATTATTTAATGGTTAGATAATATAACATTTTTTAAAAAATATCAAATTCCAACTGACTGTTTTATTTGATGTTGATAATGTAGCACCTGTTTTGCATAACTTGAACCATTATGATTTCCATTGTATGCTTGCAAAGCCCTTGAAACATTTGGGTATTTTTTTAGTTGTGTTTTTAATATGTTTGTACCAATTGCGACATTATTATCAATACTTTTTAATGTTCCACCATTTTTAGCGATTACTTCATTAATGTTTTGTCTATGCCATTTTGGAATAATTTGCATTAATCCATGCGCGTTACCTTTACTTACAATATTTTTTTGAAACCTTGACTCTTTTTCAATTAAACCTAAAATCAAACTTGGTTCAATATTGTGTTTTTGTGCGTGAATCAATGCGGTGTTGGAAATTTGTATAGCATCTTGAGTTGAAACGTTGTTATATTTACTGGTAATATAATTCGCCATTTTGGTAACTTTAGAAGAATTTTCTTGTGTAGTGGAATAACTTAATAATGGAAATACAGATAATATCATGATAAATAATATTTTATTAAGTTGATTTAATTTCATGCACCTTTTCTCTATCAAATATACCTATTATAATTTATTTAGAGTTTTTCTCAAGTTTTAAAATTTATACACTGTCATGAGATAATATTAGTGATAGTTAATAATATTACCTCATACCAGTTTATTTTTATTTACTATCATTTATTAAATAATTTTATCCAATATCTTGAAACACAATATTTTGGAATGAAAAGGCATGTAATTTTTTACAGATTTTAATGGATTTGGAATATTTTAAAGACAATGAATGTTCAATTCAGGAATTTGAAAATAATGTTGGATTAAATAATTTGTCAGATTTACTTAATAAGGAAGTTGTTCAAAATAAAAAAGTGGCAAAGTTTAATTTAGAATGTTATTTGAATAATATTCCATCCTTTGACATAAGAGATAAACAGATTTGATTTCATAAAGTTGCATATGAACAACATAATTTTCTGGTTGAAAATATTAAAAAACAGATGATAAAATATGTTCTCACAAATTGATTATTTTGGATTAAGAAAATAGGCGTTAGCGTTTAAACGCTAACGCCTATTTTTGGTTTTTAATTCAATAATTTAGCAGATTGTTGTTGTCGCACTTTATCAGATAATCCAATTGCTTTACTATTAAGTTCCGATAGCATTTTACGTTCTTGTTGCAGTTTTTGCACGGCTTCTGAACGATAATTGTTAACCATTTCAGTTGTAGCAAGCAAGTTGTTAAAGTTTTCTTGTAAAACTTTTGGATCAATTGTAGATGAAGCGGCATCTTTGAAAGTTTGAGCACCTTGAGTTTTTAACATTTGTGAAGATGCTAAAATTAAACTTTCTGTCGTGGTTTTTAAACCTTGAATAGCATCCAGTACAATTTTTTGCTGATAAAGTGCATTTGCAATAGTTACCGCATTTTTCAAAGCAGATAATGTGCTGGTTTGACTGCGATTCACACCATTAATTAATTCATTGTTTACTTTGATGATAAGATCGTAAGAAATATATCCATTAACAGAAATCGCTAACTGTGTTTCCATATCCATGATTTTTTGTTCCAATGGAAACAAAATATCTTCAGTCACAATTTTCTCAATAGCTGGATTAATTTTGTTTTCGCGTTTTGCCTGTTCAACTTTTTCATGAATCTTGGATACAACAGTTTGTGCATAATAAATATTGTTACGTAAAGCCAACATGATATTCCAAGATTTATTTTTTTCCATGAGTAAGGCATTATTATTTTCAGTCAGTTTTTTCTTACCATTTTCCAAACTGGTTAGAATACGATTAATGCTTTCTTGTCCAGTTTCATATTTAAGAAAATATTTTTGAATTTCATTTGCAGCTTTTGTTGGTAGGGGAATAATGCCAAATAGTTTTTTACCTTTAATTGCACCTGCTGCACCTTGTGAAAAATCAATGCCACTGGTTACTGGATTTAATTGATCAGCAACTTGTCGCAACTCAACAATACCATTTGCAATTTCTCGGTTAACTTGTGAATCTGATTTCATCATGGAATTTAAACTCAAATCCATCAGCCCATTTGATAATTGAGTTGCTTCAAGAATTTCTTTATTGCCTAATTCAGTAATTTCTTGAATTTGTTTTTTAAATAGGTCTGGATGAATAATATTGTCATTAGCATGTGGTTCACTAATGGTAAACAAATTAATAACATATTGGTTGGCAGCCTGTTCCAATCCATTTTTTTCATGATCATTCAATGGGATTGTACTAATTGCTTCATTAGATTGCACTTGTTTTGATGGAACAGGAAGTTCCATTTTTAAGGTTTCAATTGGTTCGGGTGGTGTTAATGCTAATGTCATTTTTATACCTCATTCATCATTTTATCTAAAATTGTTTTGATTTCAAGTGCTTTATGTGTTGTTCCATTATGAATAAAATCACTTGTTTTGTTTAATAATAACATAAAATTATCCAAAATTAGGTTAATTGACATGGTTAAGTTATGTAATATTTGTTGTTGTGTTTCAAAATCTAACAAGATTTGTTGTTCTACATTATTATCATTGGATTTTAAATAACTATAATTTTGACTGACACTTGATTTTATAAATGGGTTGGTGTTTTGATATTCGTTTTTTTGTTCTGTCTTATTTAAATCATTAATAGTAACAATAGATTCTTCAAATGTTTTGATTTCATTTTGATTAGATTTAAATAAGTCTAAACATGTTTGTTTTGCTTTTAACATAGCGTGTTCAGTTGTTTTCATATTGAAAAGAACATTTTCAATATTGTAAGATTTATAATGTTCTTGTAATTGTTGCATAACAACAGATGAATCAATATTTTCATCTTTAGAACCAAATAAATGCTTTTTTAATTTTTGAATAAAATTTTCATCTTTTTTATTTATATCTTTAACACTTGGATTAAGTATTTTGTCAGTTTGGATAATGAAGTCTTTAACTTGACTTAATTGCTTGTTGGCTTCATTCATTAAACTATTTGTATCATTAATAATTTTGTTGGTATATTGTAATAGAACGGTTAACTTGGATAGCTGTGGTGAGTAACTGTTTGTCATGATTTTTCCGTAGATGTTATAGTTACTTATTAAGTATGGAAGATAAATAAATCCAAGATGTTTATTGGATTATAAACATCTTGGATTGTTGTTTTTTTATTAATCTACTAGATATGCTTCAGCAATTGCGCCTAAACCTTGTTTATACCCTTGACCTGCAGCTTCAAATTTAAACTCATTATTGTGTCGGTAAATTGCCCCTACAATAATACCTGTATCAGTTGAGAAATCTTCTGATAAATCATATCGTAGCAATTCTTGGTTATTATCAGTATTTACAACACGAATATATGCGTTACGTACTTGTCCAAAATTTTGACCACGTTCAACAGCTTCATGAATAGTTACTGTAAACATTACTTTCTGAATATTATCAGGAAGTTTTGTTAAATCAACGATAATACTTTCATCATCACCATCTCCTGAACCAGTTCTGTTATCATCACCTGCAACAACAGATTCATTTACTCCAATTTTATTATTGTAGTAAACAACATTTTGAGAACCATGAGCTTTGCCATCTGCCCCTAAAAGAAATGCAGATGCATCTAAGTCAAAATCTGCCCCAGATATGGCTTCTGGTTTAATATCCCACCCTAAGCCAACATAAATTTTTGTTAGTTTTACACCAGAGTGATTTTCTTTTTCTAATGCAATTTTAGAGCCTTTAGTTAGTTGTAATGCCATTATATTTCCTTTTCTTAAAAATAAAGTTTAGTTAAAAAATTAAAGTAGTGCCAAAATATCAGCCGTTAAATCTTTTGCGGTTCTTCCATTACAGAAATCACCAATTGCTTTAAAACTCCAAGAACCTGTTTTTTCACGTCTTAAACGTCCAACGATTAAAGCAGTATAAGGTTTACTTGCTGATAAATTATAAGTAAAAATCTTTTGTTTATTTGAATCATCATAAACATTACAATTTGCATTTGCAACTGTATCAAATGTTTGTCCACGATAACTGTTAATAGTAATAAAGATATTATCTATATGTTCTGGAATTTTAGATAATTTTAACACAATAGTTTCATCATCACCATCCCCTTCACCTGTCAAATTATCTCCACTGTGAATAATACTACCATCTTTACTCTTTTTTTGACCAAAATAAACAATATCAGTAATATTTTTACCTGAACAAAGAACGGCAGAAGCATCTAAATCAATTGATTGTAAGCCATGAGCCATATCCCAACCAAGTCCAACAGACACCTGTAGTAATTCATTTTTATCTTTGGATAGATTTAAGTTATGTTTTTCGCCTTTTGTAATATTTAAAGCCATAATATTAATTTCCTTTTTATTAATTATATCATTGTTGGTTTTGTTTAGCTTCATCTGATTTCCAGATAAATGAAGCCAAAATACCAACAGCCAGAGTGATTAACACAATTAGTAGGGATAGGTTTGCTGAAATTTCAAATCCATGATGGAATAGATGATTTGTAGCAGCCAATCCAAGTTTAAAAGCAACAAAGAACAATAGTGCAACAACTGCTTTTTCCAAGTGAACCAAATGTTTTTTCAAAGCCTCCAACACAAAGTACATAGTACGTAAACCTAAGATAGCAAACATCATAGCAGAATATACAATCAATGGTTCACGAGATACAGCAATTACAGCAGGCACACTGTCAAATGCAAACATTACGTCAGACAACTCGATAACCATTAAACATAGAAATAAAGGCGTAGCAATATAATGGATTTTTTTCTTATTAGCTGTACCAGTAAAATCTTGTAGATGTTTTGCAGTTTCATCATCCAGTAAGCCTTTTACAGTATTATCATCCATTTTTTCAATATCTTTTTTATGGATAAAGAAATTATGTCCAAACAATTGCTTAGAAACAGGAAACACTTTGTGTACAATACGATAAGCTAGGTGTTTAGAGTAATCTTCCTCTTCTTCTTGTTCTTCATTTTTCATGGAACGGAACATTTGTACGCCAGTCCATCCAACAATAATGGCAAAGACTAATTCCACATAAGCACCTAGTGATAACAGACCTGTGCCAATGGCAACAAAAATCATACGGAATACAATTGCGCCTAAAATACCCCAATATAATACACGATGTCGATATTCTTCAGGAACTTTAAACCATGAGAAAATAGCCATCATCACAAACAAATTATCAACTGACAATACTTTTTCTAAAGCATATCCAGTAAAGAACATACTGGCAACTTCACTACCATGATGCAACCATAAGTATCCACCAAATAAAATAGATACTGCAATCCAAAATAAACTCCATAAGGATGCAGATTTCAATGAAATTGCACTATCTTTTTTATGTGCAAACATATCAATTGCAATCGCACCTAGTGAAAACACAATAAAAACTACTACTGTTTCAATTGGAAAACCAAGATGTGTCATTTTATTTAATCTCTTCTAAAAAATTAAGACAATTCAATTATAACGAAAAACTACCAAATTACAATCTACTTTATATAAAGTTATGTAAATTGTTAAATGTGATACATAATCAAACTATGATTTAATATAAAATGGTTGCTATATAAATAAAATTGTAACAGTTAGCGGTAAATATATAAACCCCTTTTACTAATCAAAATCACCAATGCGGTGTTATTTTTTGAATAGCGGACGTACTGCACATCTCTACTAGGTCTGACTTAATGATGTCATTCCAAGTTGCTTTTGCTTGTAAATATTTTTTTAAAATATTGGCACTACCATTAACATCAGCGTTAATGGTTTTTCCATTGCTGGCACGGAAAATACCACGTTTGATACGTTTTCCTAAGTATTTTTCATGTTTACAAATTTCCTCATCATCAAGAAAACTACATTTACTAGTATAACTTTCTTCTTGTAATACCACATCAACGCCAACCAAACGGCACTTGTATTGTAGTTTTTCAATAAAGTTATCAAATGCAATTTGCACAAAGTTTTGATTATTCTTTTTGCCGATATTAATGTTTTGTTTCCAGCCATTGTTTTTACCGATAATTAAAGTATCAATTTTGTTGGAAACTAAATAATTCACAATAATGCGACTGGCTTTGTGTAAATAATTACTGATTTTGTTTTTACGTTTTAACCATAAATTATCCTTGCGTTTAGTAGACGTTTTTACTTTTGTGTCAAGTTTATTTTGTTCTTTGGCAACTTCTTTATTTGCATATTGATTAATTGCCTTTAGTGGCTTTCCATTAAGGATAAAAGGCTTATCAACTGTGCTTGTAATGGTCGCTAAGTTATTAAGCCCAATATCAATGCTGGCAATCCGATTAGCTTTTACTTGTTGTGTTAGATAATCTACCTTATAGCCAACTTCAAGGGCAATATGATTACCACAAGGAACAACACGCACAAAATTTATTGCTTGTTTAGGCAACTTAGTTTTAAATATAATGTTGGTTTTGGATAGCTTTACAAAGCCCTGCTTAACAAGCGATAACGCCCCCTTTTCATAGTGAACAACTTGCCGTCCGTTCTTATCAAGATATTTGGGAATTTTAGCGGATTTGCTTATATCTATATTTTTGTGCTTTTTTAAAGCGAAAAAACTTCGGTATGCCTTATCTACCAATTTTTGGGTATGTTTACTTACTTTAGCAGGTAAGACAATATAATCAGCCTGCTTACTATGGGTAAAGGCTTTATTAACAGTGGCATAATCAAGGTAGCTTTTGTTTTTGAAATACTGTTGCCTAACAGCGTACAAAGTGGCGTTATATAGGTTTTTGCTTAAAAAACACAAATTATCCAATTCTTTGAAAAATCGGTGAGTGCTTTTAATAATGTGTTTTTCAATCAAATAGTCTGTCATTAGTAGTTAATTCTTTCTTTGATTACATGGCCATACATTTTGCCACTAAAACTATGAATAATTGAAATAATATCTTCAGCTAATTCTTCGGATATGGATTTGTCTTCAACTTCGCTTGAAATTACAATAATTTGCGTATCGTGAAATTCCGCAATCGCCCTTAAATAGTTAAAACCAAACCGAGTTAAGCAGTCTTTGTAGCTGATAAAAACCCTGTTCACTTGCTTGTTTTGAATAAGAGAAATCAGCTTTAAACCTTTTCGGTTGTTATTTAAGCCACTACCTACATCAGTAATAACCTGCAAGGATTTTGGATTCTTATCAATTACAAAATTGGGAACTGTTTGAATTTGTCTGTCTAAATTGCCACGTTGTTGTTTCTTATGTGTTGATATACGAGCACAAATCATATCAATCCGATTATCATCAACAACCAACAAACCAACATTATCAAGATTTGTCATATTCTGGATATTCGTCAAAGATCGAAAATAAATCTAAAAGAGTTTTTATTTCTTTATGTTTATCTTCGATCTTTGGATAAACTAGATTTATTAATCATAATAAGGTATTATATGTTTATAATTTATATTATACCTTATTTAAAATCTGTTTTCAACACTATTTTATTTATATTAAATAGTGTTACAATTTTTATATTTCAGAATTATTTTAGAATGCCAATTTTTTTACATTCTTGTTTCCAAGAGCCAAGTTCTTCAACCAATTTGGCGAACAATTCATCATCACTTAATGAAATATTTTTATCTACAGCAAAGAAATTGGCATTATCCACTTTTCGATTGGATAATGTGTCTAGTTTTTGCAAGAATGGGAAGTCATCTTCCAAACTACCTGAATTGTCAGTTTTAAAGAATCTGGATAGTAATCCACCCCCACTATTTGATGATGGGGCAGAACGACTGGAAATTGCCATAAATTTCCAAAAGATTGGCTCATAAGATGCTTCAACAATTTGATGAGTTGCTTCTGCTTTATCGCTATTATCTCCATCAGTAATAAATAACACTAATGTTGGGGATGAGTAACCTTCTTCTTTGGCATCTTTGCGAACTTTAGCCATAACAGGCGCATATCGTGTACCACCTTCAAATTGGAATTGCAGATTATCAATCACACCATTGATATTATCCAAAGAAATTGGATCACGAGAGTGGGCATTAATACCAAACAAGTACAATTCTACTTCAGCATTATCATCCAAGTTTGCGCCTAGTGCCAATGCACGTTCTGTCAGTTTTTGCACTTGACCAGAATTAAATTGTCCATTCATACTACCACTAATATCTAATACAAGGACGACTCGATAAACATCAGATTGCAAGTTTTCTTTTTTTAATGTTAGACTGGCTTTTTTAATCAAATCTAACATAGGTTTGTTAGTGCGTTCAAGTTCTTTTTCTTTTTCAAGTGTTAGTGCCATAAGAATAATCCTTTTAGTCATTATAAATTGATTAATAAAATATTATGTAATGCACATTACATAACAATATATATCATTCTAAATTACTTTCCATTTGTCTACCAGTTGATTAACATAAGTTTACTAATCTTTTACTTATTTTAAAACGTATCTATTTTACCACTCAATTATCCAATGCCACTCCTTTAATTAATGCGACAGCACGATATGGCATATCTGGAACAACTTCAATTTCTATATTTTTTTCATTTGCTAATTGCACCAAATGTTGAACATTACTATCATTCATATTTTGGATAAATAGTTTTTCTGGATAACGTCTTAACATTACTCTTGTGGCTTCATTCACACCTGGTTTGATATAATTCATGTTTGGATAGTGATAAGTTATCATTAGTTGTTCTAAAAACTTTTTCCGTTTATTCTTTAATTCAAAAGTATCATTGTTATTTTTATTATCATACATGTCATGATAACGTTTTAGATAAGGTAATAAATCCAAGTTCTTATTTTTTAATTGAATAAATGCCATAACATAATTAATGAAGTCATTGGATAAATCATGTTGTTTTAAGTCTTCATAGTAAATTGAACCATGAAAATCATTAGGTTTAATTAAATGGTTTAGAATGGTTCTACTGATTAATCCTGATATTGTTGAATTTAAAATAGATGATGGAATCAAATAATCCAAGTAAGAACCAGCTTTCACATTGGGTAACAACACAATATCTGCTAAAACGTATAATGTGTCTTTTAAATTAGTTTGATATTTATGATTAAAATGATGAATAGCATTTGTTAATTCTTTTGTAATCACACCTTTACCTGTCCAGCCATCAATAAAATAGATGTTTTCTGATTGATTTTCTTGGATGATGTGGTTGATGGCATTTTCATCAATGCCTTTATCACGAATAATGGAAACACTATAATGTTTTAAATTGATATTATTATTTCTAATAAAATCTTGTTGTTCTAAAATTCTTTTTAATAAGATACCAATAGGTGTGCCTGCACGAACCAATGATACCAATATGACATTTTTATCTTTTGTTTTCTCATATTCTAATTGTATATCTGATAACATTTTTGCAGTCAATGTTAAAATATCATCAGTAAATAAATTCATGACATTTCTATTTTTTAAGACTTTATAATAAATATTTAAGTATTCTTTTGTGGGTGGTTTTTCCAAATTGACAATTTCACTGTAATGTTTCAGATTGGATTGTATGGCTTTTTCTTTTTCTTCAATAGACATGGCAAAATCATTGATACCATCCGCTTTATTTTTTAAAGCAACTTCCGTTAAATCTTTAAGTAAAAATTGAACATCATCAATATTGTAGCTGGTTTTCATAATTAAATCCTTAAAAATAAATTATTTTAATAAATGGGAATTTTGTGGAATCATTGAAAAAGAACATAAATTCATAAAATTAACATCTATATCATTATCGCCTAATCCAATTACCAAATCATGATAAGAATTGATGTTTAATATCTTCATTAAATAGTAAACCGCATATTCTTTCCGTTGATAATATGGCACAAAAGCAATACGGTCATAAGATTGATAAATATAGAAACCCAACTCAAACATGTAATCATGGACTTCTTGTGGAACAATATCATTGTTTGTTACTTTACCATCAATATAACCATTTAAAACAATGTTTTCATCTGGATTAAATTGGATATTTTTGAAAAAACTATGTAATAGATTTGATTCCCAATTATTTTTATAGGTAATTAGTTGTTCTGTATTAAAAACGGTAAAGTAATCATTATGAAACATTCTGTTTTGTTTGGATTGTTCTTTGATAAATAAGGCTGTATCAGATAAAGATGGATTATTTGGATTGTTAAAAAATCCAGTATTCATCATATTTGCCCAATCTAATAACAGTTCATATTTGTTCTTGTCTTCTTGACTTGTGTCCCCTACGGTCCCAGCAGTTTGATTAATAATATTAATGTACTTGCCATTATCAGTAATGATGTATTTTAAATTTGGGAAGTTAAACAATTCAAAATTAATACGATCAAATTGTTGTAAAGTTCTCATGGTTGTTGGAATAAATAAATCTGCTTTTTTTACAATCCAATCCACCATTTTCATTCTAAATGGTTCAAGATGGGAATTCTTTTCTGGTAAACTCTTTTTGTTATATGCACCAATGGGCAGTTGCGAAATATCTGCATTGATTCCATTATTTTGAAAATCAGCAGTTAATTTTCTGTAACTTCTGAACAAAGTGTCATCCAAATCTGAAAAAACAATGGTTTTGGTTAAACTTGATTCTGAATTGTAAGATGTTTGATTTTTAAACATAATTTTTGCCTTGCTTATTTCTAATTGCATTCCATAATAATAATTATTATATTATTAGACATGGTTATTAAGATTAACAATTTTTAGGTTATGCCAATGATTTAACACTTCAAAATGTTTATTTTGTGATGAATTAGTTTCAGAAAATAACATAATATAATCATAATCTTCAGGTTTGCAATTATACAAATAATTATTCATGTTATCATCATAATTATCTTTAAAACAAACTTTTTCTTTTATGTCATTACCTAGTAATAATGGTGATCGCCCTGTTGCTTGATATACAATATCCACTTTACAATCTTTTTGCAATTCGTAATTTACTAAATGACTTTTTAGAAATTCAGCAAAAAGAAATGGAATATGCATAAACTCATTACTGCCTAATATTAATATTTTTTTATTTTTGTTATGGTTGGATATTTTTTGAACAATTTCATCTTTTAATTGATAAAAGTTATATTTTTGAAAAATATCTCCTAAGTCATTTTGATAATCCAAGTAAACATGTTTTTTAATTGAGTTAGTGTTCTTATAATAAACGCCTAATCTTGGATTGATATATTGCATTTGGATAATATCATCTTTAGCTTTATGATTTCCAGAAAATTTATGTATATCAAATTTTGGGATCATTGTGTTTGTATCAAAAGAACACTCACCATTAAATAATGAAATAAAATTAACCTTAATTCCTAAATCCAATAGTTTTTGATTTTGATAAAATTTTTCTTTATTTTCTTCTGACATCCAGTTTGTCAAACAAATTAAATTAATGGTTTTTATTTTATTCCCAACAATAGTATTTAATAATGACTCAATAAAGTTTAAACATGTTTTACCTGTGGTAAATTCATCATCAATTAACATTAGTGTTTCTGGATTTAAGTTTTGCATACTCTCATGCCAGTATAAAATATGTTGTGGAGCATGACTGTGTTCTTCTCTAAATTCAATTAATTTTTTATGTTGTAATTCATAACGTGTAGTATGGATAAATAAAAATTCCTGTTCATCTTGAATTACGCTGTTGTAATATCCATGTTTTAGATATTCTTCAAAAAATAAATGGGATAAATTGGTTGCTGTTTCTGCAAAACCAACAAATAATGTATTACATGACTTAGTTGATGTTGCTTTATAGGTTTTTTGAACCAATTCATGAGCCACATCCCTAATGATTTTGGGAGAAGCTGGAATATATTTTCCCAACACCTTACTAGCAAATAAAAATGAACGATTGTTATTTTCTCTGTTAGCAAAACCTGTTAAATCATCAAAATTATATTTGGATTTATTTAATGGTTTTTCCAGAATTGTTAAACGCCCATGAAGCATATTAATAGTTTGTTCATAACTTCTGTCACTTTTTAATAAATCATTATCCATATTCACCTGCACTTTTATTTTAAAATTAATTATTAATAAGTATTTGTGTAAAACTTTATCATTTATTTGTTACTAATTATCAGCGTTCGTTTTGCTATAACCTCTGATATGTTTATTCTATATTGGATATTAATATTTAATTAGTATTATCATATTTATAAAAAAATTACATACATACTTATCCAATTTAATTGGGTAAAATAATATAACAAGATATAGTTAAGTAGAAGTGCTTGGATGGTAATTTTGGGTAAAGACATTGTTAATTTGTGTGAGTCATGTTTTGGAATCTTTTACATGTTATATTATTGATGAATAATAAATTTTAAGATAAAATTTAGTGGAACTAAGATTATATATTTTAACGTCTCCAAATCACCACTATGAAAGGTGCAACATATGAAAATGACTGATTTAGAACATAATATCATTAAAATATCTACCAACATTTCTCAATTAATGTACTATTGGTTAAATGAAAACAATTATTCTGTAACCAGTGTTACAAAAAAATACTATGCAATTATCATTTCTTATGTAATTTGGTACAATTTGAAAAAACAAGGTGTCAGCTTTATAGATAAAATTGATCAAAAAATTGAACAACATAAAGGGAGTGAACCATATAACTTTGAAATATTTTGTAAAGATTATTTTAATATTGAAAATCCATTAAATTTATTGGATTTATCTTTAGCATATTTTCAAGAAAATAATTTTGAATCCAAAAACTTCATTGAACAAAATTTTGAGATTGTTTTATTAAATGAAGTTTTCCTTAGAATTGAAAATTTATATGGTGAAAATAGTTATGAAAAAATGAAATTCTTGGTTCAACATTTATTTAATTATATGCATCATGCTGTTTTTGATGTTACTGTTGACGAATTTTCTAAAGAAGAAGTGCTATTGTTTGTGTCCAATAAACAAGCTGTTTCAAACTTTTTGAAACATATTACACATGATGGGCATATTGTTACATTGGATGAAGTGAAAGACATAGAATCCTTTTTTCGTGATGGAAATAATGAAGAATACAAGGAATATATGGATATTTTTAAAAAGGTTTTTTATAAACAGTTTGATATGAAAAAACAAAAAACTATCCAGAATTCCAAATAATTTATCAATAAATCTATAATTAATCAGGATATAACATGATCGGTATTATTAAAAAATTAACAAGAAGTCTTACTTCTAATACCAATTTATCCATTGTGGACAATGAAACAAACCAATTACAGGTAGTTGAAAATCCAGTGATTCACCCCCCTGTTAATTTGGATATTTTATGGATAGAACATGAAATACCTAATCTAAAAGATGCTGTTTCTCCTGTTATTTATCACACTTTGCAACGTATTGAAGAATTAAAAAAGACAATTGAAAATGATTCAAAATTATCTTTAAGTGTTACTGATCAAGCTCAAATTCATCATATGTTGAATGTGGATATTAAAGCTCGATTATTAAAATACTTGGAAATTCCTAAAGCACAGGCAAATGGCATCATTATTTGTGACAATAAAACAGCAAAAGATATTTTAAACGACCAATTAAATGAAATCTATTACTCTATTGATAAGATTTTAAAACAAAATGTGGAAAATAAATTATCTGAATTTTTAACTGTTTCCAACCAACTCACAGAAGAAAGGGAACGTGCAGTACAAAATATGAAGTTAGCATTAATTCCATACTGGGAATCTGATGAAAATGAATATGATTTTCGAGAATACTATAAACAGGTTAATACTGATATTACATTAGGTGTTGGTAAGTTTGTACAATCATTTGAATACTTATCCAATATTGAACATCTCAAAACACAAATGAATCGAATTTATGGCATAGGATTGCATGTTAATCAAAAATATAAAATGATTGAGCAAACATATAGTGTTTCTGTTGAGGATTTGGATTGTATTAATCAATTTATTAATAAAACTAAGACTGCAAATTTAAATGATAATTATGCCAAACAGGATTTATTGATAAATAAAGTGAAAGTGGATATTATTAGCAATAAGTTGAATGATTTTCTATTAATTATTTCTGATAATCAAATTGTAGAAACTTATACAGAAGACTTATCCATTTTAGAAGAAGTGTTAAAACAATTAAATACAACTTATATGGGGAATAATAAAATACTTGGATTGCTTGATACACAAACATTTGTTAAATTCCAAGAGTATTTACATACCAATTTAATTCTAATGAATCAAAAAATTGCTATGTATCAGTTGATTTTAACAAATTTCAAAGAATGTTGCGAAAAATTATTAAATAGTTAATATTATTCTTAATAACAAAAATGTATTGTAGAAATTAAATGTAATTTAGGCAACTTAATGAAAGTTGCCTTTTTATTAATTATGTTTACTGTTACAAAAGATATTCAATTGGAAACAAGATTTTTAATACTTGGATAACATTATGCATAAACAATTGTTTCTGGTCATCATCCAATTCTTTTAAATTATTAGCAAATGGTGTTATTTTTTTAATATTAAATAATGTTTCCTTAATATTTTGAGCGTTTTCAATCCAATATTGATTTAGTTTTTGATAGTTATTATTTGTTAAAGAATAATTTTTATGATTTTCCAGTTTTACTGGATTTTGTTTAAGTTTTTCCATTACATTCTTAAATGTTTCATCTATTTTTGTCGTTAATAACTGGAAATCTTCATTATCTAAAACATTCTTGGATATGTTGTTGTTTTTTAAATACGATAGTAAATTATCAGCTACTGCTAACGATTGTGATGTTTCTGTTTTAACATATTCATCATAAAGATAATATGGTGAACAATAGTATTGTTCTAGTAATAAGAATATTAAACCAATAATATTAATTTCATTTTCATATTGTGTTAACAAATCCAAGTATTGATTTTTTACAACATGAACATCTGGATTGTTCCAATTGATTTGCGGACTATCAATAATACAGTGAGTACATTTATCCAGCCATTTTTCAAATTGTTTAATATATTCCAAGTTTTTAGACTGTAAAAGAAAATCATTAAACACTTTTAAATCTGTTTCATCCATAATAAAATTCATAATAAACATCTACACTATTAAAATAAAAACATGATGTTATTTTAACACAAGCACAAGGAATTATTGGATGATAGATAGGTTTTACATTGTTTTACATAGAAATGTTTGCAAGTGTCTTACTAATTATCTATAATAATAAAACTATGGCGGTTATAGTTTAATGGAAGAATTCTTGTCGAGTCCGACTAATCGCCCCATATTATCAATAAAACATCCAATCTAGGATGTTTTATTTTTATGGTTTATTGTTGCATGATTTAAAATAATGAACATATAATTACTAAATTTAAGGAATTGGATATGACAAAGTTAAAATTTGATGTTGAAAATATTGATAAAGATGAACATTTAACCATAACAAATACACTTTATGAAGACCATATATCCAAGTCTCAATCAATTCATTTAATTAACAATCTGACTAAAGAAGCACCTATTAAAGCATTTTTAAAACAAGATGACACTTATTTATCTTTTATTTTACCACATTGGACAACTTATTTGTTTGTTGAAAACGGATGGTTATATGCAACCAGTTTTCCAGTTTCTATTCCTAAAGAATATCATCAATATGGTAAAACAACATTGTTTGCAAAACGTGATTCTGATAGTGATGTGCCATTGAAATTAGATAATATGTCCGAACTTTATTTATTTGAAGATGTAACTGATTTAGAAAAAGTGGCAAAACTTCAAAAAGGTTTGAAAAATCAATATACACCAAAAATTTATGTACTGGATAAAATAAATAATATTTTGTTAGTAGATGAATGTAAATTATCCAAATCCAATTTGAAATTTTTAAGAGAGATGAATATGGATTGTGAATAATTTATTAAACTATATTTGTTGTCATATTGCAACAGATGTTATGAAATAAAATTCTTAAACTTGCATAAATAACATTTATCAATTAAGATATTTTTATTAATATTACAATCTTTTACACGTAGCATTTTGCTTACATATATAAGGAATATTTATGAAAAAATTAATCATTGCATCTTTATTAACATTAGGTATGTCTTCTGGTGCATTAGCACATAGTATGGAATCCTCACAATCTTATGTATTAAGTGCTGAATCCAAATCACCTGTAAAAACTGAAATGAATACTTCTTGTTTGAAAACATCTGGGGAAAAGATGTTAAATGCAGAATGTGGTGATATGATTGAACAGCCAGTTGTTCAAGTTGCAGAACCTAAATATGTTACTAAAACCATTAATGAGTCTTTCAGTCATGAAACACTGTTTGCGTTTAATAAATCTGATTTAAGTGAAAAAGGGAAACAAGCTTTAGATACTTTTATGTCTCAATTGGATTTAAATGATAAACGTGTGACTGTTGAATTGATTAATGTTACTGGATATACTGATGAGCTTGGAAGTGAACAGTACAACCTAAAACTGTCTAAAAAACGTGCTGAAACTGTTGCCAGTTACTTATTATCCACATATCAATTAAATTCAAATATTATTGAAGCTGATGGAGTAGGTGAAAAAGCTGCAACTATGGGTGATGTTTGTCGTGCTGAATTGAAACTTGGTAATAAACCATTAAAAGCAACACCAAAAGTTATTGAATGTTTAGCACCTGATCGTAAAGTTGATATGATGATTCGTTTCCGTGTGCAAGAGCAAGTTTTGGAAAAATAAAATCATGAATTATCATTAATTAAAACCACTTAGTTAAACTAAGTGGTTTTATATTTAAGACTTATGTTCTTCAATGAGTTGATAAAATTGTTCCATACATTTCCCACATTGAAAATCAAATCCAATATCATCTTTAATAAATTCCAAAATTTCTTCTGAATTTTGGAGAACAACATTAACACTATTAATATAGTTAAAATTTTCATTCTTATATTTGTCAATGGATTGGATAATTTCCAAATCAGTAATTGCATTACATATGCAAACAAACATGATAATAGTTCCTATTATTAATTAATAAATGGATTGAAGTGGTAATTATATCTGATTCATACCATTCAGTCAAGTTCTAAACAATATGGGCACATGTGCAAATATAATCTGATTGACAAGTGGTTATATTTGTGTAAAATGGATGTTGTTTATATTTATGAGGTGAATTATGTTTAATTGGTTATATAATCTTTTTTGTAATAAGCAAAGTACAAAACAAAAAGATAATGAATGTCTTAGGAGACTTCATCATGCGTTAAAAGAACAACATCAAAAATATGAACAGTCAGAAATGTATAAACAAATAAAACCACAATCCAAATCTAAACATGATATGATAAGTGATAATATGGCTCAAAGCGAACAAAAATCTCGTGATTCATTTTCAGACATGTTGCCATTTATTAATACACCAAGCAGTAATGATTCTAGCAGGTGCCATGATAGTTATAGCGACAGTGGATGTGATTCAGGAGGCAGTGTTGGAGATTAATATTTAATGGATATTTGCCAAATTTTACTTATTGATTACATATATTTCAATATGTAAATGATATTATATCTATATAAAATTTAATAATTGGTAAAATAACAGGAAACACTATGTTTGCAGAAAGACTTTTTCAAAAACGTTTGGAACTCATTCATCAAAAATGTAAATCTTTTGATTCTTTAGTTGAACTGGAAGAAGATGGTAGTAAGGTTCTATTATCTGGTGTTCAATTAACATCTTCTTATATTGCTTCATTAAAAGAAAGTTTTCAAGAAGTTAATGAAAATATTGATTGGATTGAGCAGAATAATCTAACAGTAGCTATCGTTTTTAATGACTATCACAATCCATATTTAAATGATGAATCACAATTGGATATTGTAAAAATCACCATTGAAGTTCTTGGTGATACAAATAAATATATTGAAATTAGTAAAAATCATTAAAACAATTATTTTGGTTATATTATTAAGCAATAAAGCCAAAATTTTTAGTTAAAAATAAAAAGCCAGTAATGATTACTGGCTTTAAAATTTGGATATTATTTAAAAATCCAAGTCACTTGAAAATTTTGCAGTGATATTATCAATTGAAATGGAATGTTCAGACAATTTATCTTGCAAGAAATTTAAGTAGGTTTCTAACAGTTTTTTATATTCTGAAACAACTTGATTGTTTGTTATATTATATAGTTCAAACAACATTTGCACAGGTTGTTGGGTTGTAGTAAATTGTTCATAATTGAATCCAAATGTGGCTAAATAAATGCGTGGTAAACGTTCTTTTCTTGCAGTTTGCGCTTGACATTTAAAGCTATATGTATTTTTATTGGATGAACATGGTGGAGTAAACTGGTAAGTTGGATACATATTCATTAACCAATAATATTCTTCTAAAGCTATATCAGAAAACTTTTCAATATCACATTTGGATACATCAAAATTTACTTCCAAATAACATTGTGTTTTCTTGGCTAACCGTTTAGGTTTTAGTCCAACTTGTTTTAACAGTTTTGCGAAATTGTCTGTTTGATAAAATTTAATATCCATAATATCACTTATTTAATTTAATGAGTTTGATTAAAATTAGTAATATGACAATCACCAATAATGGTTTTGTTGTCAACAGTTTTGCTAACTACATCATCTCCACATGAAACAGTGGCAATAGAATTTTCTGGTGAACCGTCTAAAATCTTATCTGAGTAAATCATATAGATAAAACTTTTCTTTTCTTGATCGTAGTATCGCATAACTTGTGTGGTTTTAAAAGCCAGTGAAGCGTTACGTTTAAACACTTGTTGAGAATCTTTGGCTAATAAATCATTTTCATTATATTCCAAATATTTTGATGTTTTAACACAGTCCAAAGAGCTATTTGGATTATCTTCTTCTAAATTCATGACTGATTTCATGCCACCTTTTTTAGCATAGGAAACATAACATGTCACACCTTTAACTTGTGGATCAGAAAAAGATTCAATTTTAATTTTATCATTTGGTGAGAAAAAATTAAACTTTGTATTGGTTTCGCCAATTTTTCGATTTTCATTTGCACTAGAACCACCACATCCAGATAAAGCAACCAAACACAATCCAATTACTGCTAATTTTGCTTTCATTATTATTCCTTATTATTGATTATTAGAAGAAATCCATGACTGATAATGTTCTTTCATTAATTTGATTTTATTCAACATTAATGGCAATGATGAAGAACCATTAAAGAACATTTCAATGTTTTTGGTTATTTTATCAAATAATTCATTTTTTGACATTTCTTTTTTAAACATTTTTATCATGAATTGTTGGTTATATTGAAAGATGGTGTCAATTTTATCATAATCAATTAGCACTACAAACCGATAAAAATCCATTGTACTTGGATTATCTTTTTTTACTATAGATAATAGTTCTATATTGTTTTGTTTTACCTGCGTTTCTTTAATAGCTTTGAGTTGATTATATACTTTAACCAAATCAGCGTTGGTTGCTGATTTAAATTTTACAATTGGATACGTATGACAAGTAAATTTATAAAAACTTGGTTTCTGTTCTTTAATGTAGGAATCGTGGAAAAACACTTTATTCTTTTCCTTATCCCAGTCTAACTGATTTTTTAGTTTTTTAATTTCAATTTGTTTAAAAAAAGAACATTGTTGAATGGATGGTAAAAACCATAACCACTGTTTATAAAGATTTAAATCATCTTGATTCACATGATTAATGAGATAGCTTACAACCAATCCAACCAAATAATCATTGGCACTTGGATTGTAATATAGGGTGTCTGCTAATTGTTGTTGAGTTTCATTATGGGGCGAAAAGAACATAATTTGTTTAATCATATCCCATTGTGTGTATTCACTTAAATGTAATGCCATAGTTTCCTAATTAATGTAATGTATTTATTACTTACATATATATTGTGACTAATAAACAATTATAACATTTTTATCCAAAAATAACTGGTTTAATGTGCATATTTTTGTAAATAACATGTTATATTATGTAAGTGGAATGTTATATTATGTAAGTGGAAAACTTGGAATATCATTGAATATTATCATTTGACTGTTAGTAAGATTTGGTTATTTATTTAATGTCTGACTGATTCCATGATAATCATTGAGATTAAACAAAAAAGCGACTGGTTAACCAATCGCTTTTTAACTTCATCTTATTGATTAGAATTTATGGCTTAATGTAGCACCAAAACTACGGACATTTTCACCAACTAATACTGAATTATTATCAGCAGTTACACCATTATTGGCAAAGTCATGTGCACCATTTTTATCATTATCAATCATACTGTAGTATGAACCAAGTGCAGTACGTTTACTAAGATTGTATTTTGCACCAACAGTATAAATGTTTGCACCAGTGTCTTTTTGACCACGAGCATCAAATAGGCGAGTGTAGTTACCTTGTAAATCTACATTACCAACAGGCATAACACCTGATACAGTAACAGCATCTTGTTTTTGACGTTTACCAGCTTCATGTTTTGGATTGTAAACGATACGTTCAGCACCAGTACCTACTAAAGCACCATTACCAAACTCATAAGAAGTGGCAGCTTTTACACCATAAGCATAATCACTTGATCCAAGTATATCATTGCGACGTTCATAACCAGCACCCACTTTAAATTTATCATTCAATTGGTAATTCAATGCAGTAGAGTAAACATCAGATTTAACTTTACTGTTTGCTTTACGATTTTCAGCAGTGCCATAAGTAACAGAACCGCTTAAACCATAAACATCTGGAGTATCATATTTTACACTGTTTTTAATGCGTTGATTAAAACGACCATATCCAGCTTCAACACTTGCGGTTTCATCACGGAACAAATCCAATTCAGAACCAACTTCTTTGTAAGAAGAAGTGTTTTTACCAACTTTAACAGTTCCCAGTTTGTTATGTTGTAAACCCACATATGAGTCACGTAATGAATTCACGTAACTTTGTCCTTTACTGTCACCATCCAATTGGACAGCTTGTTCAACTTGCCAAATTGCTTTAGCTTGGTCTGAAAGAGACTCGTTACCTTTGAAACCAATGTAGCTTCCTTGATCATCTACTTTCACATTTTTTACAGAGTGAGTATAGGTCTTACCAATACCTGCAGAAGCTTTACCATACATTTCCACATCAGCACTGGCAATTCCAGCAGAAGTTAGAGCCAATACAGCAAGTGCAATTTTAGTATATTGTTTCATGTTTTTTCCTTTATTCAAGTTGAATTGAAACTTTTATTATCAAATTATTTTGATAATAAATTCCTAATTACAATTTATATCCATAATAATAACAAAAAGTGAAAAAATAATACAAATTTTTTTAAAAAAAAATGTTAAAACTTTATAACTTTTATATTTAAACAATATAATTAATTGCTTAAATATTTTAAAAATCAAACACTTACATAGTGTCGTTAAAACGCAACAGTAATATTTTTATATCATTATTCATTGCCATTTAATTGGAATTTAATTTCAATTTTACTACCTGTTTTATCGCTTTTAATGTTTACATTTCCTTTTAATAGTTTAATATTATCTTTCACAATAACTAAACCGTTTCCAGAACATTCTGGGTTTGTTGAGAAATTGCGTTTAAATGCTAACTGTAAACAATCTTTATTGTTGAGTTTTAATGCATTTTCAAAACTAATTAATCCTTTTTTTATTGCTTGTTCTTTTATTCTATTTTGATTAAATCCTGAGCCATCATCTTCAACAATTAATTTCATTAGATTATTTTCCTCAATATAATCTAATGAAATTAAAACATGTCCTTCTACTGTTTTTTTACTTTTAATTCTAAAATGTTTGTCTTCAATACTATGCAATATAGAGTTTTTTACTAATTGAATAATAATTTTTTTTACAGAATCATATTGTTTGTCATTCAGTAATAATATGTTTTTCTCAACATTATTCATATCAACAATAATTTTTTTATTGTATTGTTTACTCATATCTTCAATATAAGTAAATAAAATATTTTTAAAAATTTTATATTTTTGATGATGTGGTTTTACTTCATCTATTGATATATTATTTTGTTGTGAGATATTTCTTTGTGATTTTAGTAAAGCACCAATAGATAGTTCATTGGATGATGTTGGAATAATTTCAGTATTATGAGTATGCTGTTTTGTTGAAATGAAACTATTAGTGTTAACTGATTCGTTTTTAATTTTTTTAGGTTTATAGAGTATAGGTTGATTTGAAAACGCCATACAATCTATAAAAACTTCATGAAATCTCATTGTTTTATAATCACGCCATTTATCAATCAAAAATGGATGATTACGTTTAATCCATTGATTCATTGTATATGGTGATGTTGGGTAAAATATTAGCATTTCTATTTCAACAATACCAGTATGTTCATTAATTCTCATTAATGTCTTGTTTTTAGATTGTTGTATGGAATTAATAGTGTGTTGATTATTAGTTTTACTTTCTTTCTGATCTACTAATTGAGATATTGAGATATATGCTGGTTTGTTTTCAGATAAATTAATAGAAATATGTTTGTGTTTTCCATAATCAATATTGTCTAATGATTTGGATAAGGTATATTTTAATGTATTAAAATCATTTTTAGGATTAAGATGATCTAAAACTTTTTGAACATTTAAAATATCTATAAATTTAATTTTAAAATTTGGATAATAATCAATATTATTGACAATCATTTTTAGATCATCAATATTATCACAAACATATTTCAACCCAAGTATTTTTGCATCTTGATATATATCTGATAAATGATTTTCAATATCAAATAATAGTTGTTCGATTTCATATGATTTATTCACGACATTTGAATCTTTTAATAAATTATCAATCTTATTTGTTAAAGATTGGATAAGATTGGTTTTTATATTTAAGTTAATAATAAACTGCTGAATTAAATCATCTCTTAATTGGTTCATATGAATTCTTTTCGTAGTATTTTAAATCTATTATCAAAACAACAATGGTTAAAGATTTTTTTTCAACATTGTAACTGATTTTTACATTTAATGCCATAATTATATTACATATTTACATGATTGATAAATAAAAACAATTCAGAAATATTTCTGAATTGTTTTATTATTTATTGTTTATAACAAATTATTTGACAAACAACATTAAAGGTACAATATCTGTTGATTGTTCTTTATTTGAACTGAATAACTGTTTTCTTGCCAACTCTATTTGTTCGTTAGAGATGGCAATGTGTTGTTTTTCTTTTAAAATCTGTTGTGCTTTTACAATATCATTGTCAAATTCTTTAATAGAGTAGTTTTTTGCTGACGGATAAGAAAATAATCCAAATAAAAATAACACTTGGAATGCCAATAAACCAATATGAATATATTGGTTCTTTTTAGTAGTTTTTTTATTAAAAAACCCCAAGAATAATAAATGTACAAAGAATAAAACAATCAAAATAGAACCAATTAAACTTAAATAATCAGCAATAAAAAAATAAAAGCGGTGATTTTGGTGTACAACTTCTGTTAAAGTAGTAAATAGTGCGTTAAGCTCTTGATTAAACATAATGTACTTTAAAAATAATTCCAATTATAATATATTTAAGATTTATGTGTAAATAAAATTAAATCGCCAAACATATTTGACGATTTAATTTATATTATTAACAATTGGATCACATCGGTTCAAATTCACACAGATATTTTAATTTAATTTGTTCCAAGTTAAACACAATCATTTCATCATTTTGCAAGTGTGAAATGCCTCCATAATGAATGACATTTTTTACACCACCACGTGCAATAACACTGTCGTATCCTTTGATTGGGTAAATACCACTTCGTTTATTTCCAAGTTTACCATTTTCATAATCTTCTTTTGCTTTTTTATGTGAAGCTTCAAAAACTTTACCCATAATTACATCTGCTAAGAACATGAAACAGTTATTATCAATAGAATGATTGTTTTTATCCCAATATCCTTGTGAATAGTTTAGTGATTTTGTGCTTTGACTTGAGAAATATACGCCATCTCCAAACATGCGACCAGTGACATTAAAAGCGTTGGCTTTTGGGATAATTAATCCATTTTTAAGAATAGAAAGTAAGTTATAATTTCTTGAACCATGCCAATACTCATGAACATTGCCTTTTTCTTCTTTTAATTTTTCAAAATTATTTAAAAACTTTTTATCATACAAATTGCAAATCTCATAAACATTTTTCAATTTTAAATTCGATGATTGATGGCGACTGTTTTTATTATCATTAAAGAAACTGCTAATATGTTCAATAATTGCTTTATCTTTTACCAATTTAAGATGTGTGTGAAACACTTTTTCAGTTTTCTTTTTGGATGTACTTTCTGATTTTTCTTTTTCCTGTTTGGCAATTTTAATCATATCTTCATAGTTTTTTACACTATTTTCCAATTGTTCCAAGAAATCATTTTGTTTTTGAAATGAATCTTGATTTTTAAAAAATGTTTCATGCCAACCATAAGAATGTGATACTTTTTGTGGAATTAACATTAAATACTTATTCAACAGCAGAATAAAATCATTATCAGTGTGTTTTAATTTGGATAATTCAACCAAAATTTTCTTGGCTTCTTGAATATTTTGCAAGGAAACAACACCAACAGCCGTTTTTACCAAGCCACTGTCATCTACTTGGATTTGACCACCAGAGAATTTCATAATTTCATGTTGATTGGTGCGAACTAACATTGAAATTAACTGTGTTAAAATATCTTTGTCATTTTTAGTGGTTGATTTAGGAATAATATCACTTAAAGCACAATCCAACATGGATTGTTTGTTAATGTTTTCACTATTTTTTACATTCACATCACTTAATACAACAGGTAAATATCCCTTGTTATATTTTTCACGAGCTTTACGCTCCATAGCAGAAAATCCACGTCCAACATTTGTTGTTGTGCCAGTAGCTCCAACTCGACCATATTTAGCCGTAACAATATCATTATTTAAAGTTAGTTCATAAAATTTATTGTTATTATTTTTAGCATCTGTTTTTACCAACATAATATGAACACAATTGGGTTTAACAACAAGTTTGTTATTTTCTTCATAATATAAATTAGACATATTATTACCAACCTTAATTCCAAATATTTAATATTAATGTTGACAATAATGGTAGCAGAAAATCCAATATTCCACAATAATAACTGTTGTAAAACTATTTAAATCCAAGATTTACATGGATTTGCATATATTGGAGATTTTATACTCATTTTGTGCTAAAATACACTTGTTATTATCTCAATGATATTTACTATGAAATTGTATTATATTTCTGACTTACATTTAGAATGTTTAGTCACACAAAATGGTGTCAATCAAGAAATACTGGAAAAGGATTTTTATCCATTATTTCAAACTAATAATAAAAATGAATATAACATTTTATTATTAGGTGGTGATATTTGCACTGCTAAACATTTACACTATTTTATTCCATTTTTTGAAAAAATCGTTACAGATTATGGTTTCAACAAAGTGTTTTATATTGCAGGAAATCATGAATTCTATGGAACAACTTTATCTGATGTAAATGAAATCATTACAAACACATTATCCAAAAGCAACTTGTTGAAAGATAAAATGTTTTACTTGGATAATGATGTGGTCGATTTAAATGATGAAGTGCAATTGGTGGCAACAACTTTATGGTATCAAGTACCATCCAGTTACCATTACCCAATTGAACAGACATTAAATGATTTTCAAAAAATTAAAATATGTCAAAATAATAAGTATTCCAAGATTCATTATCCAGATATTGAAAAAGAATATTTAAAGAACTTATCTTTTATCAAAAATGCTTTACAAACGGGTTTTGAAAAAAATAAAAAAACTGTTTTATTTACGCATCATGCTTGTAATATATCTTTTGTAAAAGGGACAAGATATGCAAATAATCCAGATAATACATATGGTTATGGCACATCTTTTCCTATTCAATGGCAATATGAGTATGGAGAGTATTTAGAACAAATTATTGCTTGTGTACATGGACATTCTCATCGTTATGCACCATATGTTTATCAAGATGAATTGGGATTAACTTGTTATCAAAACACTATTGGGTATTATGATTATGAATATTTTCCTAATTCTGAAAAAGGTTTATATCTTAAAGAAAATGGATTGAAAACAGTGTTTTTTGAAATCTAATTTACTTATCGTTTACCTAATTGAATCTTTATGATAGAATGTTAACATTGTTAATTTAATAATAGGAAATGCTATTATGAGTAATAAAGCTACAACTTGTGCAACGGTTTTATTAACTAAAGACAGACAAGATATTTTAATGGGATCAATTACATTAAGTCGAAACAAATTTGATTTACCAAAAGGGCGTGCAGAACCTAATGAAAGTCATTTAGATGCTGCCATTCGTGAATTAAAAGAAGAAACTGGATTGATTATTTCTGCGACTGAATATGAAGAATATTTACCTTTTTCTTTACAAAATTATTCATATAATCATGAAAAGAATATTTCTATTTTCTTTTTGTATGATAAAGATGGTGTTTGGTTGAAAGATTTAAGTCAATTGAAGTGTAATAGTTATTTTCGTAAGAAAAATGGACGCATAGAAAGTTGTCAAGCTCCAGAATTTGAAGAGGATTCACATAACATTTTCCCAGAATTTACTGGATATGCATTGTTTAATCCACATCAATTCATGCATTCAGAAAAACAATCTAACATTTTTTTAAATAAACCAATGGCAAAAATATTTTTAGATCAGAATTTCAAATACCGTTTTCATGTTTTTATGAGATATGTACGTGAGAACTATGGAAAAATGAAAAATAAGTAATTGAAATATTATTAACCAAAAAACTAGGGTACTAAATAATATCCTAGTTTTTTATTTTTTACTATGTCTTCTATGCGTTATATTGGAATAGTTAACATTTGTGTAGCAATATATTGTACAATCGGTACAGCTAAAGAATTACCACACAAATCATAGATTTCTTTTGAAAATTCTTCAAAATTATCCAAGTTATAATCTTTAGGATAACCTAAACTGTCTAATAATTCTCGTTTAGTCAGTTTTCTAATGATATTATTAGATTTATCAACTACACCTACTTTAATTGCATCTGTTGCTGTCAATGTTTTTAACACAGAATCTTCTGTAATAAAAGTGTAAAATGGAAACCTTAATTTATTAGTAATGACAGAATATCCTTTTAATATTTGACCATTTTCATCTAGTATTTCATTATAACCTTTCTTAATCCACTGTTTGACTTGGCTGTTTAATGCAGATGTACGTTTATTAGCGACTGGATGTTCTAAATAATGATGTGTGTTTAAATATCCAAGTTCTTCTAAATGGTTTAACATATCAGTTAATTCATCTATATTTAAATGTTTTAATGTGTCATTATTTTGGATTTTTTCAAAAACAACTTGGATTAATAATGGAATTCCATCTGTTTTATTGGTGTTCATTCTATCATTGGATTTTTTCCTACATTCAAATAAAATCAAATTTAATAATTCTTTTTCTATTCCAACAATCTTACCAAAATATTCCAAATCCCAAGAGTGGATGTTCCTATCACCACCACGTTTATCATTAATGTACTTATTGGATAAGTCTATATTGTATTTATTCACATAATTCAATAATATTTGAATAAAATATTTTTCCGAATCTTTTAATGATTTTCTATATTGTTCAATATATTGTTGATTAACTACATTTGTATCTTGCATAATATCTTTAAAAGTAGGGTAATATGATGGTTTTGTAACATCTTTAATTTGTTTAAGTTGTTTATATGTTGAATCCAGTTTATTTGGATTGATATAGGATTTATGTATTCCATATATAAAAATACGTTTTCTATGTTGTACTAATTGAAAATCTTTAGAATCAAAAACATGATAGTCAATCATATAACCACACTTATCCAGTTCTTCTAAGATTACTTTAAAAGTGTTACCATTATCATGAGTTTCTAAATTTGGTACATTTTCCAAAATAATATATTGTGGCACTTGTTGTTTCAAAATATCTATAATATGAAAAAACATTTCACCTCTACCATATTTATCAGAAAACCCTTCTCGATTTCCAGCCACTGAAAATGGTTGACAAGGAAAACCAGCGGTTAGAAAATTAAAATGGTAATAATTTGGATTATCATGGATTTTTTGAGACAGGTCTACAATGGATAATGGTAATTCGTTTGTTACATCAAAATTATGTTTTAATGATTTGATGGCAGATGATTTAATTTCTGAAAATAATGTTTTGTTATAATGAATACCAGTGTTTTCACAAGCCTTTTTTAATCCAACAGAAAACCCACCAAGTCCAGAAAATAAATCCAAATGATTAATTTGATTTAACATATTAAAATGAAAAAAATGATTATTCATCTTAATATATCAAATTATTAGCAACCAATTTAAAAAGAAAAAGCTGGATAATTTATCCAGCTTTTTTGTAACATTATATGTTTATAAGATTATTTTACTTCTTGATAATCTGCATCAACCACATCATCATCTTGACCACCTGATTGTTCTGAGTGACTTGGTTGTGGTTCATTTTGCGCTTTAGCAGCTTGTGCATTATCTGCACTCATTTTGTTTTGAACTTCTGTTAAGATGCTTTCAGCTTCATCCAGTTTACCATCTTTCAACAGTTCTTCAGCTTTATCCAAGTCAGCATGATAAGCTTCAGGTTTAACCTGTGATTCTTTATCAAATTTACGCATTTGATATAGGAAAGATTCTAACTGGTTATGTTTTTCAATTTTCTCTTTAGCTTTACGGTCTTCTTCCGCATTAGCATTGGCTTCTTGGATCATACGTTCAATTTCTGCTTCACTTAAACCAGAAGAACCTTTAATCACAATGTTTGCGGCTTTACCTGTACCTTTATCTTTAGCAGACACATTTAGGATACCATTAGCATCAATATCAAAAGTTACTTCAATTTGTGGTGTACCGCGTGGAGCAGGTGGAATATCAGTTAAATTGAATTGTCCCAATGATTTGTTGTCTTTTGCCAACTCACGTTCACCTTGTAGAACATGGATAGTGACTGCGTTTTGATTATCAGTAGCAGTAGAGAAAACCTGACTTGCGTTTGTTGGGATAGTGGTATTCTTATTAATGAGTTTAGTCATCACACCACCCATAGTTTCTAAACCTAACGACAATGGGGTTACATCAAGTAACAACACATCATTTGTTGTACCAGACAGCACAGAGCCTTGAATAGCCGCACCAATAGAAACTGCCTCGTCAGGGTTTACATCTTTACGTAGTTCTTTACCATTGAAGAATTTGGATAATGTTTCTTGAACTAGTGGCATACGGGTTTGTCCACCAACTAAAACAATATCATCAATTTCTGATTTGGATAATTTGGCATCTTTCAATGCCTCTTCAACAGGTTTTAGAGTTTTTTGAACCAAATCCCCTACCAACTCTTCAAACTTGGCACGAGTCAGTTTCATGGTCATATGTTTTGGCCCTGTTGCATCCATTGTAATATAAGGCAGATTAATATCAGTTTGCATGGTACTGGATAGTTCGATTTTTGCTTTTTCAGCAGCTTCTTTCAAACGTTGCAATGCCATTACATCTTGTTTGAGATCAATACCTTGTTCTTGTTTAAAAGTATCCACCAAGTAATTCATGATAGCCAAGTCAAAGTCTTCACCACCTAAGAATGTGTCGCCATTAGTTGATAATACTTCAAATTGTTTTTCGCCATCAACAGTAGCAATATTAATAATGGAAATATCAAAAGTGCCACCACCTAAGTCATAGATAGCTACTTTGCGCTCACTGTCTTGTTTAGTTTGAACCTTATCCAAGCCAAATGCTAAAGCAGCAGCAGTAGGTTCATTAATAATGCGTTTAACATCCAAACCTGCAATACGACCAGCATCTTTAGTAGCTTGACGTTGACTGTCATTAAAATACGCAGGAACAGTAATGACTGCTTCTGTTACTTTTTCACCTAAATAACTTTCAGCAGTTTCTTTCATTTTTTTCAGAATTTCAGCAGAGACTTCTTGTGGAGAAACATCACGACCATTAATTTTGACCCAAGCATCGCCATTTGGAGCTTTAGTGATTTCATAAGGAACAACTTTAAGGTCTTTTTGAACCTCAGCATCATCAAAACGACGACCAATTAAACGTTTAGCTGCAAAAATAGTATTTTTTGAATTGGTAACTGCTTGCCGTTTAGCTGGTGCGCCAACTAAAGTTTGATCATCAGTGTATGCAACAATGGATGGAGTGGTACGAGCACCTTCTGCATTTTCAATAATACGAACTTTACCATTACCTTCAAATACAGATACACAAGAGTTAGTTGTTCCTAAGTCAATACCAATTACTTTTGCCATATTTTTTCACCTATAAAATGTTTAACATGTTTAATATAAGTACATATAGTATCATTACATAATTATATGTAAGATTACACCATATATACCAACCAAAAAGATAATCAAACTTTTTGTAGTTTGACTAATTAATCATAATTATATCATGGAATTCATTTTTGACAAGATAAACCTGATGAATTTAACAAAGATTAGCAATTCATCAGGTTTTTGTAAAGTTTTTTAAAGATTTTAGTAGTGAACAACCACTAATCAGCAAGAAGAATATTTTTTAATAAGATGGTGTATTCATGGACTTCTGAATCTTTCCAACTATCATCAAATTGGTAAATCACACAATTCCAACCATATGCATATTGTTCATTTTTAAAATTATTCAGTACTTCTTGAAAATGTTTAGGAACAAATCCAAGTTCAATATTGTTTTCTTCAATGTCATCTTGGAAATCCAAAATACCAAACAAATTGGTTTGTTCATCATTAACAACATAATATTTATTTTGGTATTCCACTAAAGTAATATTAGGTAATGATTGAAAATGAGGAGAAAACAACAATTTTAGATGGTGAAGATTCAGTTTTGGATAATTGGGTAATTTTCCATCATTATCAATAAAAATTAAGTTTACTAATTCTTCTTGATTCCATTTTTTCTCTAATTGAGAAAAAGATTTAAATATATTGTAGTGGATTTTAGGTGTTTTATTTGGGAAAACACTTTGCATTTTTTGCCAAGCGTATTCAGATGATAGTTTTGGTATTGGAATGTTTTCAAGGTTTCGCATAATTGATTTGTCCTAATGTTGTACTTCGCCTTGCGTTACGCGGCGTAGCCACTTCATATTGCATTATAACACAGAATTTGGATAATCGAATAAATTATTTTGATAAAAACTGTTTTTTAAAATAAATTTCAATATATTAAAAAAAAATAGGCATATAACTAATTATGATTGACAGATATAATGATGTAAATGATTTGAATAGTTATATAGATAACCAATCAGCAACAGAAGAAGATGTCTTAAGTTTAACTAAATTAATTGAACATTTTAACAATCCAAGTAAAGCTATATACAAATATGACTGTTTAACCAATTTGGATTATTCAAGTTTGGATAATTTGGAGGGGATGAATAAATACTACAGTTTAAACCGTAACACTATGACACATGTAGCAAGACACTTGGATATTCAAATAGATGCTGATTTTATTAAGAAATATAAACATTTTTCTGGATTATATGGTTTATTGATTGGTGATGCATTAGGACAACCAATGGAATTTAAACATAAACCTTATTTGGATAGTTTTGAAGAATATCAAATGATTGATTATTACCGAAACAATCCAACAATAGCGGCATTTAAATCTGGATATTTCACTGATGATGGTAGTTTAGCATTATGTAATTTATTGGTTTTACGAACTTATTTTAAAAGAAATCCCCAATTAATTGAATCTTGGATTAAACAGGATTATGAAAAACAATATTTTCAATGTCAGTTTGATGAGAATAGACATATCAAAACAGTTTCAAAAGATATTTTTGATATTATGTTAATGAGTTTGAATACCATTTCTTTTTGGTATTCTGACAATCCACATAATTTCCTTTCTACAACTAAAAACAATGAGGATTGTGGAAGAACTATTAGGAGAGCTTTAACCACTTTTAGAAGCATAATTATGCAACATATTAGACAAGAGAAGGTGGATGGTGTTTTCAAAACGCCATTGGAAAAAGCGCAAGAAAGTAAAACAACAATTATTCAGAATCTTGTTAAAGATAATAACCTTGATCATGTTACATTGGATAATTTGGAAGAGTTGTTATTGGATGATTATAATTTCCAATATCTATATAATTTTATTACAAATTCATTAAGTGAAACCAATATATCCAATTCTGGCAATGGTACACTGATGAAACAATCACCTATTTCTATTGAAGTGTATCATCAATTTTTACAGAATCAGGAAATGCAATCTCTTGTTCAAAAATATAAGGATATGATTCAACAGATTATAGTTGATGTAAAAAATCAAACTAAAAATGAAAATAATCAAAACATTGTAGATCATTTTTTGGCTCAAAAAAATGTCATTTATCAAATTTTAGATGATAACTTAATCCAAAAACTATTTAAATATTCCAATCAATTATCCATTATTATTAATAGAGTTACACATCAATCTGTTTTGTGCGATTATCTTTGTGTTTTCTTGAATATGTTTATCATATGCAACCTTTTATTTAATGAAATTGGATATTTAAATAAGGAAACAAAGTATGATTCAAAATTTAAAACAACTTATTTAAATGATGTTTTTGGATATATTAAACAATATATCAGTTATGATATGTCAGTACATCATATTAATTTTTTTAATAATTATATAGATTCAGAAACTCGTGACGTTCTACAAGATTTCTTTAACACTATTAAGGTTGAAAATCTTCTTCCACAACATGAAAAAATCTCTTTCTTAGTAAAAATTAAGGATTTGTTGGGATTTAATAATTTTAAATACGCCCAACCTGAATATAATCAAAACAATCCAGAATTTCTATTGTTAGATTATAAAAACTTACCTAATAATGGTTACTCATTAGATTCACTGAAATCTGCTTATTGGTGTTTTGCAAAATCAAATTCATTTAAAGATTCAATAGTGCAAGCAGCAAACCTTTATGGCGATGCAGATTCTATTGCTTCCATATGCGGACAACTTGCAGGTAGTTACTATGGATTTGAAGACATAATGAATAGAAAAGATTGGATAGATGGATTGGCTATGAAAGAAGTTATCAATTATTTGATTGTTACATAATAGATATTAAAATAAACGGAAACAGGGATAGCATAAAACTATCCCTGTTTATTCTTCTATATTCTTTAAGCACTTAATCAATTCTATTTAATAAGAAATAGTTAAATATTTTATGGATTTTTGTTGTAATAATTTGTTTAAAAAATCAACTTTAGTTTACACATTTCCTTAAAACAACTATTGATATTGTTTTTAAATAATATCAATAGTTGCGGACAACCTTTTAATTAAAAAAAATCGTGTCTTTTTCTTCTATTGTTAAATCTTTCATGGATACAAAACTATTATCCATTTCAATATATCCACGTTTGATGGTTTCGTTGTTTTTAATCAACTTTGCTAAAACATCTTTAGGAATATCAGCACATTCTGGTGATTTTGGATTGATTTCTTTTACCTTACGAACCAAATAAGTACCACGTTTTTGTTCTAATGGTAAATCATTCCAGTTCACATCTTTTTCAGTTAACATTTTGTACTGCAATTGTTTTCCATTTAAATTTTGCAATTCTTTAAATGAAAATAAAGATTGTGCCAAAACGTTAATTGAGTTTTTGACGGCATCAAATTCACGCCACAACACGGCATTTAACGCTTCATCTTTATTTGGAACAGAAAAAACACGACAATCAAAAATAGGCATCAATTCATTGGATTTAACAATTTTTTCTGGGGCTTTTTGTTGATATTGCTCTGTTAATTTTAAGTTAAATAAAACAGAAGTTAATGACGCAAAAACGGAACAAATTTTTTCAATTCGTCCATTGAACATCATGCGTTCTGGTGTATAAACTAAACTGATTTCATCTGACTGTGTATATCCAAATGAAGCTTGTGTTTGTTTAATCAATTCCATAGTAACATTTTGCATGATTTGTATTAAGTCAGTGTCAAATGGTTTTTTAAATCCCATTTTTTTGGTGTACTTGGAAAATCCACGTCCATCTAAACGGACAATAAACATGGCATTAGGTAACAGTTGGTTACTGTACGCCTTTTCATAACTTTTCATTCGTTCGCCTAAATTTTTCATTTTATATCCTTAATATTTATTAACTATATATTTCATTATTCAATTTTTGAAAAATATATTTGTTTGTTATTAATTAATTATTAAACATGTAATCTTCATTAAACAACATTAATGTTTAAAACTCGTTTAACTAAGAAAACAATATTGATTAACAATATTCTTCATGCTATTGATAGCAATTGGATTTTTAGTGTGTAAATCAATATTATTCACATTGAATTGTTCAATATTATCCAGTAGGTAATGAAGACACGAAGCACCTGTTAATTCAATTTTATCTGGATGTTCACCATATGGATAATGAATACCATATTGAACAACTAAAGAATCTTCTTTATTGGCTTTAGGATGCCAATCTTGTAAGTCGTGGTCAAAAGAGAAAATTACATTATTCCAATCTAGTTTGGATTTGTTTTCTTGAATCCATTTTACAAAATCAAAGAAATTACGAATCACAATAATTTGTTCAAATTTATCGTTGGATAGCCAAGCAGATACTTGATCTTTTTTAACGGATTGAAACCAAAAAACATCGTTTGGATTGCGTTCATCATCAATAAAAACTTTTATCATTTTTATATATACCTTTAAAATGTGTGGTAAGTTTAAAACTTTTGATTTTTAATTATAACCAATAATAAGTAAACTTATGTTATTCAGTTGTAAATCTTTTATTAGTATTAAATTTAATTGCAATAGTAATAGTAATAAACTTTCTTTTTAATAATTTGATGTTGTAAAATATTTTTATTATGTTAATTATTTTAAACTATATTAATAAAAATAATTATTAATATTTATAATATGTTTTCATGGCATTGATTTCACAATCAGTTTTAAACATTATATTATTTAATTAATTAAGGAATATAATGTCAAATCCAGATTATCGTAGTTACAAAATATACAATTCATCCAAGTATGGTAAATATGTCAATGTTAATGATTTCGGAGCAGACCCTACTGGTAAATTAGATAGTCTTGCAGCAATAAAATCAGCTTTAAATGTTGCACATAAAGAGAGTGCAATGGTTCATTTTGATGGCAAGTATTATATTTCAAATCAAATTGTCTTGGATAATTCAAATTCTAATGTTAAAGGTTTATTTGGTACTGGTATGGGTAAAACCACTATCAGTTTTGATAAAGCTCAAACAGGTGAGTTTAATCCAAATACAAATCATGATGATATTCGTTCTGATGCTGGTATTTTAGTAGACCATCAAAACAATAAAACAATTGCAGATTTATCTATTAAATATACTAACAGTGATTTCTACAGAAAAGGTTTGAGCTATTTTGGTAAAGTTAATGGTATTTTAGTTAATGATTCTGATAACACATTAATTAGTAAAGTAGAAGTTTCTGGGGCAAATCGTGCTGGTGTTTTATTTACATCTACAGATGCATTAACTAAAGAAGAAAACAATAAATATACTTATAAAGATAGGGTAATTAAGGGGGAGATTGATGAAAATTATGAAACACTACCTTTAGGTGAGAATAATAGAGTCGTTGATTCATATATGCACCATAATCGTGTTGCTGGCGTTATGTTGGGTTATCAAAAGAATTTCTTAGGCGAAAATAATCATTTAGCTTGGAATGGACATGAAAATGATGGTGGTACTGGATATGGTATGGCGGCGATGGCAGGAAGTTATAATTATGGTGTAACTTATCGTGGCAATACAACGGATCATAATTATCGTAAAGGATTAGATATTCATGATGGTAACAATATCACTATTGAGAATAACACATTAAATGGTGACAGATTATATGGCATTGCAGCATATAATAGACAATTCTCTATGAGCAATGTAAAAATTGCCAACAACCACATCATACAAGACCCAGAATTCAGATTATATAATGATGATGATTTGGGTAAACATTACCATATGTACTCTGGTATCCAAGTACAAACTAATACCCAATTAAAAGACTTGCATACCGCTGATAAAGGTTATTTTGATATAAGTAATAACAAGATTGACAATTTAACATTGTATGAGAACAATATTCAAACATATGGTATTGAATTTAGAAATCATGAGCCAAACATGGATTATGTGTTGAATATTACTAATAATGAAATTACTGGCGATTCTACTAAATATATTGCTGCCATTATTAATGATACTTACGACTATGTGCATAAACATAATGGTGTAGGAACTGGCACTATTAATATTAGTGATAACAAGGCTACAATTGGAACGATGGCAGCAGGGGCTGTTCCATTTTATATTGAAGAAAAACATATTAATGGTGATACTGAACCACATGGTACTGTGGTCATGAATAACAATGATATTTCTGTAACCAATGAATCCAATGGTTATCGTGAAATTGCAGCAATTAATTCTAATGCAAAAGAGTTTAATATTACAAATAACCATTTTGATTGGCATGGGAAAATGGATAAACCATTATTTGAAATTAATAGTAATCACAAATCAGCTACTTTAAATGTAATTAATAATGATATAGATTTTGAAGGTGCTGGATTGAGTAAAGATTGGTTCAAAACTGGTAACATTAACGATATTTACTCTGCTAATAACACTGGCAATGATAAATTGCTTCATGGTAGTCAAAACTTGGATGAGCAGGGGACTAAGGCTTTAAAACATGTTGATTCATTATTATCTGATATTTCTGATAGTATTACATATGATAGTGAACAACCAGTTTATCCAGTATTCAATGATGAAACGATTCATGATTATGATTTAAATTATGCAAGTTCTGGTATTATGTAATTAGATGATTTAATTAAAAGATAATCTAACATCAATATAAAATAATAAAGTGAAGATAATATTAAATTATTTTCACTTTATTATTTAAGATAAGGTAATCAGTATCACTCCATTAATGTAATGTAATGTTCTATTGAATTTGTTTAAATTATAATCAGAACATATTATTGTGTCATTTTTTTGGGATTCTACGTTTTTCAATATATCCAAATTATCCTTTAAAATGATTGGTATTTTTTATCCTATTGATTATATTGATTTTTTTATTTATATCATGTTTTTATGTTGATATGGTTATAGAATGTATATGTTGATATGGTTATAGAATGTAGTGTAGTGATTGTAGAACGATTTTATTAACTATAATTAACAAAAACTGGATGATTTTTTACCAAGTTTGTAGTATAATCTCCTTATCAATTGTAATGTATTATTATTTGTAAGAGCTTTATAACTAATTGTTTTATATGATTTATTTGTAATACATACTACATGATTCATTATTAACCAATATGATACAGTAACGACTTATCGTCATAAAATTTCAAATTAAAACAACAATTTATAAGCATGTGCGAATAATTAATACATTTAAACATTCACATGAAAGTATGAATTATGAAAAAAATCATCCAAGTCTTATATCTTTCAGCACTTATGTCATCTTTATTATCCACATCTGCTTTTGCACAAGATGTAAAGCATCCATTGGATATTATGGGAGAAGAAAATTTCCAGAAAATGCAAAAAATGGATAAAAGTTTTCATTTGTATCCAGATTATCCATCTATGTTATTTGTAGGTAAATCTATTGGTGATTCAGTAACATTGACACCAAATGATAATTTTACTGAACATGTAGCACAAGTAATTGATATGAAATCCAGTACATCTATTGTTCCTAACAATACGGATTATGATGAATCAGTTAACACATATCAATTAATTAAAAAATATAAGGAACAGTATCCTGAATCTGGATTGGTAGTAGGCGGATTAATTGGGACAACCAGTTCTTATATTCATGATAAAGATAGTAATTACAGTCAACATCAAAAAACAATACATATGAATAATACGGCTAGTGTAACCAGTTTGATTGGATTAATGATAGGAACTTTTGTTGGTAATCAAAAATATGAAAAAGAACTGGCAAATAGCATGAAAAACAATTATCATTTGGTAAACACTACCATTATCCAATTTAAACTGGAAAATGGTGAAGTGGGGCGTTTTTCACAAACCAATCTTAATTTATTAAGAAATGGAAATTGGAAAATTGGAGACAATATTAGATTTTATAAAGAAAATCATATTTGGAAATTTGAAAGGCAAAAAGCATGAAAGAAATGGATAAACTAAACAAATTAATTAATGAAAATATTGGACAGAAATCTAAAGAACCATGTAAAAGTCCACATCACATGCCTCCACCATTATATATTTCTCTTCCTCAAGGACAAGTATATAACTATAAATGTCCAAGTTGTGGTCATGTTACACCAATTATTGGACAAACCTATGAATATTAGGTTGATAGGTAAATGTTATTTAAAAGGTATGATTGGATGAAAATAAATAAGTCTATTGTGTTACAACGAATATGGATGTTTATCATCTTTTTTGGGATGATGTTTGTTGGATATAGATTAAATGTGTTTGGATATAATGATTATGGTGTAAAACCACGAACATTTTCTCTTGAAGCACTATATGGTGTAGCTATGCATTGGACTATGCATAGTAGTTGGGAACATATTAGAAACAATTCCCTATTCCTAATCCAATTAATCATACCATTCATTATATTTGAACAGAAACCTGTTAAACGTTGTATCCAATTAATTTTGATAGCTGGTAGTTTTACTTGGTTATTGGGCGCACCACATACCAATCATGTAGGGGCTTCTGGATTGGTTTTTGCATTAATTGGTTATATATTTATGACAGGTATAGTCACTTTGCGTTTTTTCTTCAGGAAAAACCATTGGTATGAACGTGTTAAAGGGCTTATTTATTTTGGATTATCATGTTTTGCTATTTTGGAAATGAGATATTTGGATTCTATATGGTATGGTATATTCCCTGAAGCAAACAACACATCCGCTGATCATATCTCCATTGCAGGACATTTAGGCGGATTAATCGCGGGTATGTTGATTGCATACTATTACAAACCTAAATCCAAAGAACAATATCAATATGTTTACACACCTACTTCTAAATTGCTAAAGGAATTTAAGAAACTTAAATAACTTTGTTTAACTTAGAATATAAGTATGGAATCAGAACTAATTAGTTCTGATTTTTGTTTATATGAAATATATTCAGTGGGTCTAGCTTTTACTATAAATATCTGTTATAATGCGCCACTGGTTACATCAAACACATTGATTTTAGTAATATCATTAAATCAAGTTTCAGATTCAGCAAATTTAATGTAACAATCCAATTCCATTTAAAACTTAACTATCCAAATGGTGCAATATGACAGATAAAAATGTAGTTAACACAGTTGATATGAATAATAGGCATATAATTATTAATAAGTTTTTAAATTTACAATCCAAATTAATCAAAAAACAGCACCAAACTGGTAGAAAAATTAATGGAAAACGTGCTTTTATTAATTTTTTATTACCAAATTTAAATAATAAAAAAGCAATAGATAAAAATAATAGTTCTTATTGGCAAAATTTATATCAAGAAGTTCAATCCAAGCCAGTAGAGGAATATACAGTAGATGATATTGTATTTGAAAACACTGATTATCTTTTGGAATATCAAATTGTTAATCAATCATTAAAAACTAAGTTGCGAATTACTATCAAATCTTGTTTTAATATCAATAATCAAACACTTTATTCAAATTTAATTTTGGATATTTGGGGATTAAAGGATATTAAAGCTATTCATAATCAAATTAATATTTTAAATAATAAACAGAAAGCACAAGAAATATTTGAAAAACACAATATCCAAGTCATTGAAAACACTATTACAGATGCACAACAAAATATTGTATTTCAAATAAAACAAAATCCTATTATTAATTTAGATGATAATGATGATTTTAAATATGACTCAACCATCCAATTCAATATCATCCAAGACAAACAATTTGTAAATAAATTTGATATAACTAAAGTATTATCAAAAGTTGAATTGGACATTCTATCCAAATTGGATAAACATTCTAATCAAAGCATTATTCATTCAACTTATAAAGATTTCTTTCAAAAATTTAATGTAGAAGATTTTTTTGTTTCAAATCAAGCAGATAATTTAGTTGATATTCATGTAACTTATTTGGATTTGTTTTGGTATCAAAAAAGAATTCGTTATGATGTTCAGAAAAATTGGATAGATTACGCTGGATTAAGTGATAGTGATAGAACTAAAAACAATGAATCCATTTTACATCATATGTTTGATAGTAATTATTATCAAACGCATAGTGATTCCCAAGACAATTATAATGATTTTAAGAATAAATTGGATAAGTTGTCACAAACTGCTTTACCTTTAAAAGATTTGTTGGTACTCATATCTGAACATGTAAGCGTTAACATTTATGCTCCGTTAAAGTATTCATTTTATATTGAATCCAAAATGAGGGAAAATGGAGGATTATATGGATACAGAAGTATGCTTAACAATATGAAAAACAATTCATATTTAAATTATTTATTATTATCATCATTATCCAAAAAACACAAACAAGGTATTAACAGATGTAAATTGTTTTACTATTATGTGCTATTTTTTAATCCAGAATTTAAAAATCTATGGAATTCTGGATTGTTGCAAATCAATACTGATATTGTTTCAGAAGAATATTTTTATTCTATTTTTAATCTTTTTTCTTTAGTTAGTCAAAAATATCCAAATATGATAAAAAACTTGGATAAGTATTTGAGTGAAAATAAAGGTTTGTTCCCTATCATTATTTACCATCCAATTTCAGAAATAAATAATGATCCAAACAACTTGTTATCATATAAAAAGAATAAGTTGCTATTTGATAGTAAAAATCAATTCCATCTACTCAATAAGAAAAAATCTTCGTTATTAACCAAATTGTACTTGTTTTGTTTATCCAAATATAATAATGATTTATCAGCCTGCATATTCCATAATGATGAAAGTGTTATTACTGACACTTATTATCCTAGTAACATTCATAGAATATATGCACATTGTTTAAAAACAACCTATCAATTTGAAGAAGAAAGAAAAAATAATTTATTATTAAATTTATTTTGGAAAATGGTTTCTGACAATCAAGTTTCCAATAGACAGCTATATTTTGCTTTATCACTATGTGTTAAATTGTTTATTTTTAACTTTAATAAGATTGAACAGATGTTTGGTTATCAAACAACCAAGTTAATGTTGGATATTGTAAGCCTACATTTTTATAAACAAATATTATTAATTATTCAAAATAAAACAGATTGGCGTTCCAGTTTTCATGCAATATTTAACAGTAACCATCTATGTTCGTCATTAAATCGTGATGTGTTTATTTTCTATGATTTTTTGCTTGACATGTACAGCAAATATCAAGATGGTGTTAAATTACAATCTATTGTTGACAAGTCTCATTATAAAGTGAAGTTGGATTTTATCAATCATTATGAAGAATCGGTACAAAAATGTTTCACTACAGAAGCAGACAATAATAATTTCTTAATTAATTTAATTAATAGTGGACTGGATGAAGTGTCATCAGATACAAAAGAAATGTTAATTTTTGCTTTTGATAAAAAATTAAAACTGTTTCAAAATTCCACTTTTGAATCTATTCGAGAGTATATTAACAATATTAATCAATTCCATTTGCGTCAAGAACAAATTAAACAACACCAAGTAAGATATTACAGATATTCATCTTATGGTTATCAAGAACATCAATTTAAATTGGAAACTATTAATATGGGTGAGGTTTGTTTTGAACCAATCTTAAATAGTGGTAGATTGATTGAAGAGGGAAACCAAATGGAACATTGTGTTGCTTCATATAATGATCAAATTATGAATGATAAGTTTCTTGTGTTCCATATTACTGACAAAACATCATATCCAAGTGAATCATTAGGAAAACCACATGCTTTGCCAGATTTAACACTTGGATTGAGCTTGGATAAGAATTTGTTTAATCAAGTAATAAGTGACAATCCAAGTTTAAATAATCATCATTCTTATTCTTTTGTGAAATTGAATCAATGTTATGGTTATAAAAATGCAGTTATCACCAATCCAGAACAAAATGAAAATATTGGATTATTGGTTAACAAATTGATTGTTCAATTAAATCAACAATTAGTCAATATGATTAAGGTGCATCAACAAGCAAATTTTAACCATAACAAATAGATTGGAAAGACTTAATTGGTTTGGATATGATGCAAAATCATGTAAATTGTTGGTTATATCATTCAATCCAGTTGTAATTTATTTAAGGTTCGATTATACTATCAATCTATTGAAAATAATGTAGTTTTAGACTTAGTTGAAAAGGAAAAACCATGACAGTACAATTTGAAGCAAAACAATTTATTAAAAATAAAAAAATGTTTTTGACTAAACTTCTTCGATTTATTAGTTCTAATTCAGAAGAAAATTTTGATGAAAATCCATATTTAGGACAACTAAGTGAATTAGTTGATTCTTATACAGAACGTTTAGATTTGTTTAATGACACTGACTTTATTAAACTTACTGGTGATAAAAAGTTATTGAAAGGTTTTAAAGCTTTTAATTTTAATTCACATGGTCATTATTTCTTTGAATTTTATGAAAAACATGGTAGTTTGATTGACAAAATTGTGTTGTATTGGATGGTTGATTTAAAACTTAATCCAAAACAGTGTAAAGAATACGCTGACCTATTCTGTCAACATTTTAACAAATTTTCACACCGTCCATTGCGAAATGTTGAAGCACAAGTTAAATACAAGGAGCTTTTGGATAGTTTTTTCTATGATTATTCAGGTAGTTCATGTTAATTGCATAAAATAAAACATGAATTAGGATGTTATTTAAATTAAAGCCAGTTAACCAATAACTGGCTTTAATTATTATTTAATGTAATTTCATTGTACAACTTAATCTAAAACTTGGAAAAAGAATTAATCCAAATTTCACTTTATGAAATTCTTGAAATTTTTCTATAAAATTATCCACGTTGATAATTTCATCACTTAATCTAAGATGTTCTTTTAAACTTTGAATAGAATTGAATTTTTGATTATTAAAATCATTAGTTAATTCATTTTGTGTTTTCCCACATGTAATTGCATTATGTTCAAGAAAACTTTTCAAATGTTGAACGTGATACAGTTCAAACATAACATCACTAATTGTAACTACATCATTTTCAATTTCAATAAATTTTAGATTTTGTTTCATTTTTAACTTCCTATTTTTTATCTAATTCTATATGTGATATGCATATTTTGCAAATTAAGAATATTAATCAATTTATTATTAAATCATAAACTGGATTTGATGGCAAGTTTTTAAATGAAATAAAAAAGACACTGTTAAATCTAGTGTCTTTTTTTTAATTAGTTTTATTTTAGTGTTGATATTATATTAAAACAAAACCTAGTATTTATTAGATTTTACATGCACCACCAGCACATCCATCATCCAATTCATTTTGAGTATCATCTGCACCATCACGAGTATTGTGATAATACAATGTCTTAATACCATATTTGTAAGCTGTCAATAAATCTTTTAACAAGACTTTCATTGGTACTTTATTGTTTTCAAATTTTTGAGGGTCATAGTTGGTATTGGTAGAAATGGATTGGTCAATGAATTTTTGCATAATGGAAACGAGTTGGAAATACCCTTCCATATTAGGAATATCCCATAGCAATTCATATTGGTTTTTCAGATTTTTATAATCTGGTACAACTTGTTTTAAGATACCTTCTTTAGATGCTTTAATAGAAATCAATCCACGTGGAGGTTCAATACCATTGGTAGCATTGGATATTTGTGAACTGGTTTCAGTTGGTGCAATAGCAGTTAATGTACTATTACGTAATCCAAACTCTTTAATATCTTGACGCAATTTTTCCCAATCACATTTTAATGATATATCAGCAAATTTATCAATATCTTTTTTATATGTATCAATTGGTAATAGCCCTTGAGCATAGCTTGTATCACCAAAAAATTCACATTGACCATATTCCTTAGCTAATTGATTGGAAGATTTTAAGGTGTAATATTGTAACGCTTCAAATGTTTCATGAGTTAATTTGTTTGCTGAACCATCAGAATAACGCATTCCATTTTTAGCCAAATAGTAGGCATAATTGACTACACCAATACCTAATGCCCGACGTTTCAAAGCTTTTTCAGCAGCTTTAACAGGATATCTTTGATAAGATAGCAACGCATCTAATGCACGAACCAGTAAATCACAAGTTTCTTCCAATTCATCCAAATTGGATAATGCTCCTAGATTAACAGCAGCCAATGTACATAATGCAATTTCACCTTTATCTTCATTAATAAACTCTAATGGGGCTGTTGGCAAGGTTATTTCGCAGCATAAATTTGACTGTTTAATCAATGACTTACGTGGATTAAATGCTGAGTGAGTATTACAATGGTCCACATTTTGAATATAAATACGACCAGTAGAAGAACGTTCTTGCATTAATGTAGAAAATAAATCCAATGCTTTCACTGTTTTTTTACGAATGTTTGGATCATTTTCATACTGAACATATAATTGTTCAAACTTTTCTTGATCAGCAAAGAATGCTTCATATAATCCATCTACATCAGATGGGCTGAATAAAGTAATATCTCCACCTTGAATCAATCGTTGGTACATAAGTCTATTTAGTTGCACACCATAATCCAAGTGGCGAACACGGTTTTCTTCAACACCACGATTGTTTTTTAATACTAACAAGCTTTCCACTTCTAAGTGCCAAATTGGATAGAATAATGTGGCAGCACCACCGCGAATACCACCTTGAGCAACACTTTTGACAGCAGTTTGAAAGTGTTTATAGAATGGGATAACACCAGTATGGGATAACTCACCACCACGAACAGGACTGTTAACTGCACGAATTGCACCAGCATTAATTCCAATTCCTGCTTTTTGAGCCACATATTTCACAATAGCTGATGATGTAGCATTGATAGAATCCAAGTTGTCTGCACACTCAATTAAAACACATGAACTAAATTGTCTGGTTGGGGTTCTAACGCCACCCATAATTGGAGTAGGTAGTGAAATTTTAAATTGTGAAGCTGCATCATAAAAGCGTTTTACATAATCCATTCTGGTATTTTTTGGATATTTTGAGAATAATACAGCACCTACCAACATGTATAAGAATTGTGGACTTTCATAGACTTCTTTGGTTACACGGTTTTGAACCAAATATTTACCTTCCAATTGTTTGACAGCGGCATATGAAAAAGTCATGTCACGCCAATGATCAATGTACTCATCCAGTTCGTTAATTTCATCTTCTGTATAATCCACTAGGATTTCAGCATCATATTTTTTCAACTCAACCATTTTCTTGATATGGTCTAATAATTTAGGGGGAGTAAATTCACCATAAGCAATTTTACGAAGATGGAAAATAGCCAATCGAGCAGCCATGTATTGATAATCTGGGGTATCAGTAGAAATCAAATCTGCTGTTGACTTAATCAACATAGAGTGAATATCTTCTGTACTGATTCCATTATAAAATTGGATATGTGCTTTTAATTCTACTTGAGATACTGATACATTTTCCAACCCTTCAGCAGCCCACTCCAAAACACGATGAATCTTATCCAGTTGTAATGGTTCTTGATGTCCATCTCGTTTAGTAACTAATATTTCCTTATTTAACATATATTTTAATCCTTAACTATATTATTTAAATTAAATTGTTAATTTATTTTCACTTATTTGTAGTATAGCTACTGCGTGTATAAATTACTCCAAGTATAGATGTTTTCATTTTCAAACACTTATTTGCATATTGGATGTGTAAAATATTCGCCATACATGTTGAAACCAAATAACAATGAACATATTTTATAAAACTACTATGAAAACCAAGCAATTTGATGTTAATTTTCATAATTATCAATCTAACACAATTAAGTAATATTAATATTGTTAGAAAGTTAGATATTTTATCTAGTAAAACTTGTTTTGTAAAGATTGGTTAAATTATGTTACTTTAAGATAATGATTCATTTGTATATATTTTTTTTGCATAATTTATTTTGTTTATTTTACCTGTGTGTTGCATAAAAGATACATTTATTTTTACCTTTTACAATGAAAATATGCTAATTATATCTGAAACTTATCATATAAAGTCATTTAAATATTGACAATTTCTTTGAAGAATTTATTATTTTTTATATATTGACTTGTCAAAATTTAAGATAAACACTATAATTTATTCTATCATTGATATTAAAACTTTTTTAACAAAAATAAGGAAATTAAATGAAACAAATTCAAAAAACCCATATCCCATTCAATAAAGCGGTCATTTATGGTTTAACTGTTGCTGCATTAACAGCAATTAGTTCAGGTGCAAGTGCCACTAATGGAATTATTCGTACATGTGGCTTTGATGGTGCGGAGAGTGACAGTATTGTTTGTGGTGACGACACTACTACGATAGAAAATCGTTATGATGGAAAACCAGCTAAAGGAGTTGTGCTTGGTATTGGTGCAAAAGCAACTGGTGAAAGTAATGTTGTGATTGGTGCAAACCCTTCTGCATCTCATACTTCAGCTATTGCAATTGGATATGACTCCAAAGCACATGATAATCAAACAGTTGCAATTGGACATGTAGCAGAAGCATTAGGTGAAGCTGACATTATGGTCGGTAAACTTGCTGGTAATAATAACACTAGCAAGGGGCGTAATATTGGTCTTGGGGAAAGTGCTTTAAGAGATGCAACAAGTGATAATGTGGTTGCAATTGGTACTAATGCAGGTCGTGGTATGAATGGTACACACAGTGTTATTGTTGGTACAGAAGCAAACACAGCATTAGGTGATCGTAGTGCAGTTAACACCAATTACAACACTGCAGTAGGTTATCGCAGTTATGCTTCAGGAGGTAGTGCATTTGCAGGTGGACATGATGCTAAAGCATCTGGTTCTCAAGCTGTTGCAATTGGTTTTGGTAGTGTAGGTGGTGGCTCATACACTGTTGCGGTTGGACGTAATAGTCAAGCAAGTAATGTTAATGGTGTAGCAATTGGTAATGGCAGTTCCTCAACAGGTATTAGTGCCACTTCTGTTGGCTTGTTATCACAGGCAACAGGACGTGATAGTGTGGCGATTGGTACAAATGCTCAAACTACTGGTAATTCTGGATTAGCATTAGGTCAAGGCAGTAGTGCCGATCAAAACTTTGGTGTTGCTTTAGGTGCTTTAAGTACAACTAAAAACACTCAAATTCAAGATGGATATGCACCTGCTAAAATTAGCACCGAAGCTCAACAAAGTATCACCAATACCAAAGCAAATACCGCTGGTGTAAGTTTGGGTGGTGAGGTATCAGAAGATGCAAGCAAGCCAGCTACATTGGGTTCTGATAATGTTATGCGCCGTCAAATTCATTATTTAGCAGCAGGCACAAACGATACTGATGCTGTCAATGTGGCACAATTGAAAGCATTAGAAGATAGTTTCAATCAACAAGGTTTAACTTTTACTGGTAATACTGGCTCTACTACTCAAAAATTGGGAAGCAGTTTAAAAATTGCTGGTGATGAAAACATTGTTACCGAAGCTACAGAAAACAACATTCAATTAAAATTAAAGAAAAACTTGGATTTAACTGCTAATGGTAGTGTTCAAATTGGTGATGTAAAACTGAGCCATGATACTGTTAATGTTGGCGGTAATAAAATTACCAATGTAAAAGCAGGAGAAGTTTCCGCTACTTCGACTGATGCAGTGAATGGTAGTCAGTTACATGAAACTAATGTAAAAGTTGCTACTAATACTGCCAATATTCAACAAAATGCTAATAAAATTGCTAAAGGTTTAACTTTTGCTGGTGATACTGGTTCTGTTAATACACAATTAGGTGATACATTTAAATTAGCTGGAAGTAAAAATATTACTACATCTGTTGACCCTGCAACGAAAACTGCAACAGTAAAATTAAATGATGTAGTTAATGTAAAAACAGTTAACAGTGATGTATATAATGTAAATGGTTCATCTGTACAATTAGGTGCAACTGGTTTGAATAATGGTGGTAACACTATCACTAATGTTGCAGATGGTGTAAATAATAGTGATGCTGTCAATCTTGGACAATTGAATCGTGCATTGAAAAATATGCCAACAAAAGCTGATGTTCAGGATTTGAATGGTCGTGTAAATGGATTGAACCAATCTGTTGGTAAAATGAATAGTCGTATTAATGAAGTGGAACAAGATGGACGTGCTGGTGTTGCAATGTCAATGGCAACCGCTGGTTTAGGACAAGTTTATGTTCCAGGACGTAGTGCTATTTCTGTCGGTACTGGCTTCTATCGTGGGGAACAAGGTTATGCTATTGGTTTATCTAGTATCTCTGATGGTGGCAATTGGATTCTAAAAGGTAGTGTTTCTGGAAACTCTCGTGGACATGTTGGCGGTACAACTTCAGTAACCTATATGTTCTAATTACATAAAATCCAACATTAACATAGTTAGTGTTGGATTTTTCTTTTTAATATGATTAGTATGACAAATAAGACTTGGATAATCAATTATCCAAGTCTTATTATATCTGTGGAACTATTTATATAATGTTCTAACATTTGATTATGTGTTACATTTTATGATTTATTTTATTGCATATGCATAGCTGTACTATTTCATATATTGAATCCATTACATATCCACTTGTTCTTCATCAATAATAGCTTGATAAATTTCTTGACGACTGGAGTTTTCATTAAAAGTCAAGCTTGTTTTCCTATTATCAGAACTTCGATATAACCTATTTTTTATTACACGCTCATATTTCCATTTATGAATGAGATTAATGATATAGTTTATTTATTGATCAATAATATATTGCGAATGTTATAAAACAACAAACAATTATAAACTAAGATTGAAATGTTGTGTATATCATGCGATCTTAATTTATAATTGTTTTTATATAAAATTAATAATGATTAATTTGGATAGATTTTAGTGAATCCACTTTCTTTTAATTTAGTAAAATCATTATTATCTATACTATAGTTTTTATTATCCAAGTATTGTTCTAACAAATTGGCTGGACGAGTTCCCATTAATATTTCACCATTATTCATATTCATCATAAATGGGGTAGCAATAGCATTCAAATCTTGTTGAACTTTGTTAATATAATCAAAGTTATATTTTTGTTCAGGTTTGATATTACTTAAATCAACATTAGGTAATTCTCCTGTTTCTTGGAAATGTTGCCATACTGCAACACGTTCATTATTATTTTTTCCTGCTGCCCAAATCAATTCCACTTTACGTTTCGCATCTGGGTGTAATGATTCTAATGGTAGGAAAATATAGGTGATTTCAATGTTATCTACTGCTTTTAATTCTTTTTCTAACTGTTTGCAAAAAGGACAATCTGGATCGGTCATTACCATTAATTTTCTTTCACCATTACCTTTCTTGACAGTTAAGGTAACAGATTTATCAAAACCATCTTTTAAATACTTTTGCACATTACTTTTATTTTGTGTTTCAGGGAAATCTATTTTTTCAATCTTTTCTGCTAAAGATTGGTTACTGGATAATAATACGGCATCGCCTAATAATACTTCTGCATTATCAGATAATACAGATTTATCTACTTGCCCAAATTGGTTTTCTGTAATGACTAGTTTAAAACCATTAATGCCAATATCATAAACTGCTAATAATTTATTATTGGTTTTATCTACCAATGTTTTAATGGCTGTCAAATCATTATTGATGGTGTTTTCTATTTTTTTTACAGTTGATAAATGGTTTGGCTGTTCATTACAGGCACTAATGAATAATAAAGATGATAGGATTATACTAGTTTTTAATTTCATATTGGAATAGTTAAACAATACAGATTTATCTAGTTTAATGAAATAATGGTAATAAGTAAAGTTTTTAATTAAATTATAGCAAAATCAAATTTTTACCATTGTTTATAACTATAATAATGTTAAATTATTAATTTTATGGATAATAAAATATGTTTTTACTTGAAGAATTAATTGCTAAAACATGTTTTGAACAATTAATAAACAATAATGAATTTTCTATTAATTTAAATGAAATTGTAGTTTTATTTGATGACAAGTCATTTCAAGAATTTGATTCATGGCAAAACCTAATCCATGAACTTTGTATTAGAAGTTTCAGTAAAATTTATTTTAAAAAACCTGACAATCCAACGTTTACGTTAGAAGAACTGAACACAGATTCAAAAGATAATTTAGAACATTTTTTATCTGAAATAGATATCGGGTATGAACCACAATATTTTTCATATCAATTATATAACTTGGATAATTTTGCAAGAAAATTGTTTGATATAACTTATGATAAAGGATTTATTGAATATCAAAATCTTAGTTAATTTAGATATTCTTCATTAATTTTCAAATCAATAGAAACTAAAAAACGCACAAATTAATATTGTGCGTTTTTAATTTTATGTTTTACTTAGCTAATTACCAAACCCAGCCAACAGATATTTTAGCTGCTGGACGTGAGTGTTTTCCTAGTCCCTGTCCATAAGTGGCATTAATTTTATATTTTCCACTATCTGTTAAGAAGTTTGCACCAATAGCCAATGCTTGTTGCCCATCATAAGTAGCCAATCCAACACCAGTTGCAATTTCGCCAGGTCGTTGTTCTGGATATTCAATATTCATTGCCATTGCAGCAGCAATACCTTGACTAGCAATACGGCGGTTTTTATGAATATCATGTTTCAATCCATTTAATTGGCTCACATTAACTGCATCTGTATCGTTAATACCAGCAGCAACATTAGTAATACGGTTTCCACCTGCATTAATGCCATTTTGATTGATGCTTGTATTACCAACAGTGATAGATTGAACATTTATATCATTTTTTAAGTTAACTTGTACTGCACCAGTTTCAGTAGTAGAGGTTTCAATATTACGTCCACCATTAATGTTTAATGTTTCACCTGAATTAATTTTAGCAATTTCACCTGTGTCAGCTTTAACATTAAATCCAGAAGATTTTTTAATCATTTGTTGAACTTGGAATAATTGACTACCATTTACTGCATCTTTACTGGTTTCGGTTACATCACCATCTTTAACATTAATAACTTTATTTCCGCCATTATCCAATCCATTTCCTGAAATAAATACACTTTGATAGCGTGTGCTATTTAATTCTTGATCTTTATTAACATCTATTACAACACGAGCAGGTTTCTTACCATTAGCTTTCTCTAAAGTGGTTGTTACATTTTTAGAACCAGAAGTAATATCCAGTTGTTCCCCCATACCTACACGAGTGTTGATTTTTCCATCACCAAAAAGTAAACCTTTTGCAATTTCATCAGTATTCTTCTTAATGTTGGCAGCATTAGTAGCAACTTTTACATTAGTTTCATGTAACTGACTTCCATTCACTGCATCAGTAGAAGTAGCAGAAATATCACCTGCTTTAACATTAGTGACTTTTTGTCCACCTGCATTAACACCAGCTTTTGAAACAGACACATCACCAGCATTAAATGTATTAGCTCGAACAGAATTTACAGTTAAATCATCTGATAATCCAAGAGTGACATTACCTTTTGATACAGTAGCAGTTAAGTTATTATTGGTTGTTTTAACATTTAAAGTGCTACCCATTTGGACATTTGAAACATTCCCTTGTGCATCTTGGATATTCCATCCTTTTGCAATTTCATCAGAATTTGCTTTAATTTTTGTAGCATTATTAGCAACATTCAAGTTGGTTTCATGTAATTGACTTCCATTTACTGCATCAGTAGAAGTGGCGGAAATATCACCTGCTTTAACATTAGTAACTTTTTGTCCACCTGCATTAACACCAGTTTTTGAAATAGATACATCACCAGTAGTAACACTATTTAAATTAATATCATTAGCCAATCCAATTTTAACTGCTTTATCAGCAGCATTAACTTTCACAGTTACATTATCATTGGTTTGGCTTAATTTAAATGTTTCTCCTAAACCAACATTAGTATTAACACCAGCATCATCTACAAAGTTAATACCTTTTGCAATTTTGTCTGTATTAGTTTTGATATTAGCAGTATTTGCATTAGTTTGTGTAATATTGGCATCTAAAGCAGTATTGGTGGCGTGTAATTGACTACCATTGACGGCATCAGTGGAATTATCATTTAAACGACCTGCTGATACATTGGTAATGGTACGATATTTATTAGTTGTCTTATCACCAACAGATACAACACCATCACTAGTTGCTCCTGCAAAATTATAAGTTTTACCGCCAATCATAGTATTAGCAACATTTTCAGTATCCACTCCAGTTTTATCTGCTGTTAATGGAATAGTAGATCCTGCACCTACACGAACCAAAGGCTCTGAATCAACAGTAGCGGCTTTTGCTGAACCTTTCCCAGTATATAATTTAAATGTTGCACCATTAGCTAACACATCACTGCTTGGTAAGTTGTTATTGATATAATCTTTAGTGCTTTGAGATAATGACGGATCTTTAGAAATCTCTTTTACCACATCATATAAACGTGCTGTTGCTAAAGCATCTTTTGCCTGTTGATCAGCAATATTTTTCATTTTTGATACAGTTAAATTGTCACTATAATCAGTGCTACTGTCAATATTCACAATAGCTTGTGCATTTTGTGTTGCTAAAGCCCCTAATGCACCAATAACACTAACACCAATGGTTTTTAATTTTTGTTTATTTTGGATAATACTCATATTTGTTTTAATTTCAAAATAATTAATATTTAATAATTTAATAAAACATCAAATATTATCCAAAATAAAATTTATGTTATCTCAATTTATGCTTTATGCTAGACGTATTTGTTGATTTTATAAATATATTTTCAACTTGATCTAATTCAATTTTTTTATCACCAAGTACATCATGTTTAATAATTTTTGGTATGGTAATTTCAAATTTACCATCTTTTTCTTGAACAGGAAGATTATATTTTTTAATTATATCAGATAATGAATCATTAAACACTTTGTATTTGTTAAGTTCTTTTATAATAAATTCATAAATTTCTTTATTATCCAATTTGTCTTGATAAATATGTTGAGTATCGACACCTGCTTTATTCATATTTTGATAACCAAAATTGGTTTCATTTTTTTGTTCTTGTTTAAGATTATCAAAATATGCAATAAAATCTTGGATGGCTTTCATGTATTCAGTATTATCCATAGGAATACTACAATAGGATAATGTTTTACTTTTATGATGTTTTTTTTCAAAATAAGGAAATTTTGCAATAGTGAATTCGTCAGTTAATTTATTTTTACATAAACATAATGCATGATTACTAGTTTTTTTAAATGGTGAAACTACATAATTTTCTCTCATATCATGAACCATTAAACCATTTCCCATAAAAGCTTTCAATCCCATATCTGTTTTAAGTAAATAGTGTTGAAAGCTATTTAAAGGATTGGTAGACATAGTTTTAGTATTAATTTTAAATTCGTTTTTTGTTTCATCTGAAACAGTATATTTGATGATTTCTCTTAATTCTTTTACAGTAAGAAAAGTTGAATTAACTTGAGGATTGGCGTTTAATAATAAAGTTAAATAGATTTGATTTTTTGCATCTTCATCTAGTGCATTTACATCTTTAAATCTAAATAACTGGTCTACTTCTTTGGGTGTGAAATTTTTATATTCTTCTAACGGTTGTTTTAATAAATTGATTAAATTCTTTTGAAACATGGTAACTAATTTATTTCTATACTTATGTGCACCAGAATAATCATCAGTTGCATGTAATAAAGATACACCATTATCTAATGTACACACATATTTTAATCCAATTTCTTTAAGTTTGGATTGTACAATATCCATAACTGATTGAACCTTTTTTCTTTCTTTTTCAGCTTTTTCATAATCTTCTTTAATAGAGTTACTTTCTGGATTATTAACTTTGTTTTGAATTTCATCAGGTATTTCTATGGGTTGGGTGTTTTTATATGTTTTAGATTTTTTTATTGCCTGTTCATAAAAATAATCCAGACGTTCACACTGAAAACATTCTTTTGCCTTTTTATATTTTGGATTATCATAAATTATAGAAACTTGTTCTAAATAATCCCGATGATTCAAACTAACCAAACGATAATTATCATTTTTATCTTGATGATAATTTATTTCTTTTAAATCAGATTCAGGTATATATCTTGGAATTTTAAAATCTGTTGAAATAACAGTTTTTAAAATTAAACGACTACTGTTTTCATTTTCATTTGGATTTTTCTCAAGTTCACCAATAAAAATAATAGGTCCATTGGTAAAAATTTTAAAAGCCCCTGTATCATTAACACCATGTCTCTCACAAAGTTCAATTAAATATCCAGTGTTATTTTTAACTGTATGATTTTCTTTACTGCGTTTAAATAATTCATACAATAAAAACATGTTAGTTTGTTTATGTTCATCCCAAGAATAACCTTTCCATTCTTTGTTAAATCCAATTTTTTCAGCTATATCTGGAAACCTTTCTACAAATCTTTCTAATGCATGTTGTCCTAGTCTAACATAAATTTTTTCTTGTTCATTATCATGGTTTATTGTGTATGACATAGTGTTATATAAATGTTATTGATTATTTAATATTGTAATGAATTTAAAAATAATTAAGGCAATCGTAACTGATTGCCTTAATGTTTTTATTTTGATTTTTTCTTGAATATGAACCCTTACCCTTTTTAGGCTTTTCTGTTCGATATCTGAATAAGTTGGAACGAACTAATGCTTTTAGGGCATTATCTTTAATTTTACCTTTATTATGTTCATGTTTCATTTTGTATTACTTTCTAAATAAAATTGCATAAGAATCATATTTTAACACAATATAATTCTTATGCAATCATTAAATTGTAAAATGACGCAAATAATTGCAATCTAATTAGAACATTTATTAATTTTGAAAGTAGATATTACTATCTAAATGTTATTTTATAATGCTTTTAATTTTATCCAAATCAGATTGTGATAATTTAGTAAAATCTGGCATTTGAATTTTATCAATATAAATTAACATATCTTGATTTTGTGTTACTCCTTTTTTCCTTAGTTTGATAGTGGTAGGAACTGTTTTAATGTTATGTTTTACAGACAATTTCTCATTGCCATCTTTAAATGGAGTTTCAATAGTGATATTGGGTTCAAATAGGTCTGTAAAATTAATGGTTCTATGTGTGACAATATTTTGATTTTCATCCACACTAAAACCATTCCAATCTTCAATATGGAAAGAAATTAATACATGTTTACCATCATCAGTAATGTTGGATAATTTCAATAATTTACTTGGATTAAAGTTTTCAGGGATTTTGACATTAATAGTTTTCTTAATGGTTTCATTCTCATAAACTTTGCCAGTACCTTGACATGTAAAACAAGCTGAAGTGCCAAAGAAGTCAGCGGTTTGTTTATTAACACCTGTTCCATGACAAGATGAACAAACATGTTGTTTTTGTGTTGCACTTGGAATATTAATTTCAAAACGATGTGTTTTATCTTTATTTAAAAAGTCTTTTAGAGACATTTTTACAAAAACTTTTAAATCTTGTTTTGGCGATGTGTATTGTTGTTTATTTTTAAAGAAATCCCTTGAAGATTGATGTTGTGTGTTACTGGATTGATTTTTAAATCCAAATTGTTCAAAAATATCACCATAATCAGCTTGGAAACCACCACCAAACTGACCAAAGAATTCATCCCAATTGGATGAATCAGATTGTCCAGTTGCACCTGACCACCCACCAAATGGATTATCTTCTTCAGAACCATAAGTGTCATAATTTTTACGTTTTTCTGTATCTGAGAGAACACTATAAGCCTTTTGTACCGTTTTAAACTTTTCTTCTGCTTCCTTATTATCTGGATTACGGTCGGGGTGATATTTCATTGCCATTTTACGATAGGCTTTTTTAATATCATTTTCAGTGATATTATGTTTGTTGTTTGAATCTAATCCAAGTTCTTTATAATAATCTGTCATTTTAGAAATCCATAAATTTGTTAATCAAGGGTAAATGGTGTTCACTTAACTTTAAGTTTTATACTTATATGTATTTATCATACTTTTACTATTGAGAGTGAACTATAAAAGTTAAGCTAAAATAAAACAACATAATTTTACTATAAAAATATGTAAAGATTCAATAACTGTTTGCAAAAAAAAATATATGTGTTACAATCCATTTGTGAATTATTGTGTGATTTTGTAGTTTTGGATAACAATACTTATCATTACTCACTAAGATTTTAAAAATTGGTTAAATACTTCAAATTAATTAAGGAATTTCAAATATGTTAAATGCTAATGTTGATAATGTCTCTCTTGCTAAATTAAAATCAGATGGGCTACAATCAGGTATGATTCTTTCAGACTTAACTGAAGAAAGAAAAAAAGAATTATCTGAACAGGCAAGATTATTTGTTAGTCATACAGATATGATTGGACAACAAGATGGTAGTTTGGATGCTATTCATAATAGTATTCAAAAAATTGGTAAAGATTTTTTAGAACAATCTACTAACAGTTCTTTAAATAATGAAATTCTTCAACATACAGCAAATTTAGCTAATGATGATTCCGTTGTGGGAAAAACCATGAAAGAGTATCAAAGTGTTATTGCGGATTTAAATTATGAAGAAAATTTAATTTCTAAAAATCCAGTTGTTCGTACTATTAATAGGTTGCCAGGTGCATATTTTATTCGTAAAAAAATGCATAATTTTCAAATAAAATTACAAAATGGTAAGCAAAGTATTGAAGCACTATCTAAAAAAGTGGACGGTGAAGTTAAATTAGTTGAATCTTATATTGCTGCAATGGGGCAGGAGCATAAAAATCAAACTGCAGATGTTAAAAAATCCTTTGAGTATATATATTATATGACGGCTGTACAGGATGAATATGAGAAAAAGATTGCAGTATTAAAAGAAAATAATGAAAATGATTATGCCGAAATTATTGAAAAAGAATTATTAACTCCTTTAATAGAACGACAACGTGACCTGAAAACAATTGTACTTGCAAAAATGATGAATGCTAAATCATTAAAACAATTACAAACCAGTTCACAAGCTATTATTAAAGAACTTGTAAAAACAAGAGAATTGGCAATGCCAGTTATTGCTGCAACTATGATCAATTTAGCAGCAGCACAACAAAACGAACGTGCACTAAGATTAATTGGTTCTACTAGAGAAGTAACCAGCACTATGATAAAAAGTTTAAGTGAACTCACAAAAGAGAACCAAAAAAGTCTTCAAGAATTATCCAGCACTTCAGTGGTTAATTTGAATGATATTATTAAAGCACATAATGATTTCAAACAATTAGAAATTGAACATGACAAATTCCAAAAAGAGCGTTTGGCAAAAAGCAAAAAAGCCCTAGAAGAAGTTAATATTGCTTTAAGTGTATTAACTAAAACAACAGAAGAACATAAAGTAAAAGAAGTAGAACAGGCAATGCATAAAGCTAATGTGTTATTAGACAGTAAGGTAAATGATATTTCAGAAACAACCAGTCAAACACAAGCTGGTTTGGATATGACAAAATATGAAAACCTTTAATAATCTGTTGTATTGGTAATTTAAATATAACCTCTCAATTTGAATACTGTTTTATTGGATTGGGAGGTTTCTTTTAATAATTGGATGATAAAATGGAACAAAATTTAGATGTCAATAATATTCAACAATTGGTAGATATTGCTATCAAAGTTGTTTATTTTGTAGAAGATGATGTATCAGAATCTGAAGTAAAGGATTTATTGATAAAATTAATCAATAACCCATTTGATTCCTATTTTATTTTTAAATCTATTAAAAAGGATGTAAAATGTGATTTGTTATTGAGCAATAACATCCAGTCATACACAGATATTGGGGATAAAGTTGAAAAAAATCTACAAAGATTAAACAGTTGTATCCAATCATTATCACCAAATAAATTTAATAATTTAAAAGATGGTTTTTTACAAAAGAATTTCCCATCTATTTTTGACAGTAATAAAACCAAGTACCAAGAAGTGGTTACTAAAGTTAAAGAAGAATTAACTCAATTAGAATTTGATTTTATTAGGTTAAAAATTGATATTAGCAAAAGTAACCAGTTTGTTGATAAAAACCTAACAAATGTTCAAAACTACTTAAAGGCAAAAGGATCATATTTACATTTATTAATTAAAACATGGGGTGTGTTATCAAACAATAAAATTTCTCAATATGTAGATAACCCATTACCACAAGAATATATAGAGAATATTTTATATTCTGTACTGGATGAGTTGAAAACTTGTTGTGAAATTATTGTAAGTATGGATACTAGTATGAAAATTTATTATCAATTAAGAACTCGCAATGATTATTTTTTAAAAAATATTGATAATGCCATTAATAATGCAAAAACAGTATTTCAACAATTAAAAGATATGTCTTCTATTAATGATGAAAAAATAGCAATATTAAATAATTTAACACAAGAAACAAATGATTCCATCCAAAAAATCAGTGATGAAATTAAAGATTTTAAAGATAATGTAAAACAACAAGAAGTGACAACAGAATAGTTAAATTTTTGATGATGCCTGTAATATTTATGTTTATGATATGTTGAATGCACCATCTAGCAAAAATTAAACCTTTTAAATAATAAGGATAAATATGATGAATAAATCAAATTCTATCACTTTTGAATTTGAAAACTGTGAACATATTACCATTCCAAGTAAATTTATTCACACATTAAAAATTATTAAACCACAAATTAGCGAACAATATATTGATATGGATTGGTCTGGTAATTTCTCACAACACATTAAAGACAAACCTGCAACATTTTTTCTCATTATCATTAAAATCAATGAAGAATATAAACAATTTTTAGAAAATCAATATGTAGAAAGATATAATAAAAAACCATCTGATTTGGATCAATTGGTAAATCATTCACTTGAACAATTAAAACGTGATGATATAGTTTACGTTGTAATTAATGATAATAATAAAACTATTGAGCCAAAACCTATTCATTTACATTGGATTGGTGATATATATGAAAATGAAGCAATTTCATATTTACATAGTAAGAATGAATCCAATAAAGATAAATTGGATGAGTTGTTGTGTATTATTTCAACCAGTTTGCCAAAAGATGAAATTGCTGATTGGATGGATGAAGTGGATTATCTTTTTAGTTCAGATGAAGTAGGCTATGATAGCCAATATAAACTAATTGATAAAAACCTCAGTCCATTTATTTCATAATCACTTTTATTTTGATTACATCTTAACAAACTAAAATCCAAGTCAATTTTAACAGACTTGGATTTTTTATTTACTAATTTATCTAACTATCTATTGATCTAGTAAATCATTATACGCATACACCTTATCAAAATATTTTTTGACCACATCTCTTCCTTTTGTAAACAATCCATGTGTAACAAAAAGATTTTTAGTGTAATTAGCTTCTATGTTAGACAAATTGGCATCAATAGCTTTTGATAATTCAATAAATGTTTTTCCACCATCACATAAATCATCAATGATAAAAAAGTGAATCTTGGATTGAACATTCTTATCTTTAAATATATGTGATAATTCAATTTCAGTGCTATTGATTTGTCCAGTTTTTAAATCTCGATGTTTTTGTGCAGTAACAATATCCACATTAATATTGTATTTTTGGGATACATCTTTAGCAACATCAAATACTTTTTTATATGCACCAGAATCAGGAGATATAAAAACAATTTGTTCATTTTTTGCGGTATTAAACAATTCAAATAAGTCATTGTCGCTATCAATCATATCCAAGAAGCATTTTGATTGTGTGTTTTCACATAAAACACCAGAATCAAATAATACTCTTGAGGAATCGCTATGAATATCATTAGTAAAAATATTATTTAATTTTAAATTATTTAATAATTCAATAAAAACTTTATTAGAAACAGATGTGCCATCCCCCATCCAACGATCTTGTCTGCTATAAGGTAGCATTGGAATATATAAATCAATAGCACATATATTCTTATTTGATTGATAAAAAGAATGATTTTTAATAGCATTAACTACTAATAACAATTGCATAATCATATCTGATAGTGAAACATTTTCATTTAAATCTGATGGATAGCAATTAAATGTAAGATAATAGGTAAATTTGCCAACATGACATACTTCTTTAAGCCATTTATCCAGTACATCTTCAATATTACAAACAATTTCACCATTTGGGAACTTTTTAAGTTCAATAGGAATATTATTCAAATATAACATATTAACACCTTAGTTTTTAAATTTAGAGAAAATAGTGCAACTGATGAATGTAATACAATTGCACTATTATATTTATTAAACAATCAATTTATTGCGAATTTCTTGTAAATTAGTTAGGTTTTCTTGGATGAATTCGCCATCGTTAAATACTGTTTTTAACTCACCTTGATCATAAGTCAGTAATTCTTCAACAGGAATATCCAAACCATCTTCCAAAACAAACTGATAACATTTACCATTTTCTTTTTTTGTAACTCTCAATAATCCAATAGCAGATTTTTTCAGTTTATTTTTATCAGTTTTTGGTGATTTCATTACATTGTATCCAACACCATTAACTACACCATATGTCGCTTTCATTGCTAAACCAAATGTATCACGAGTATGATAATTGTAAGTGTAACTACCAATACCAAACACAACATTTGCTGATGAAAAACCTTTTTCTTCCAATCTGGATAGAATTTCATAACAGACTGCTGGCGTAATACTATCACCATAAATCAATCCAATATGACTATCTAATGTTTTGTACGTTTTATTACCAGAACCAACAGTTTCTGTTCCGCCAAAAATATTCCATAACACTTGAACACTACCTAAGACTTCATGTTCTTCCAGTTGTTTATAATTATTATGAATAATTTCATAATACTTGGATACTTGGTCTTTACATTTTACTTCAATAATAAGACGTTCATCATAACTACATTTATGAATAATGCCAACAAGACACTCATCACAACGACACTCACTTGTGAATTTATACAGTCGTTTTAATTCCCATTGCTCAAAATAATCTGCCAAGTCAAAATCTTGACTGTTTTTATTGACAGTATAAGTTTTAAATACACGATAACCAGCTAAAATACGAACAGGATCGCCACTATCAGGACGAATAACGAGTTTACCATTACGTTTTAAAATGGTATCTTTTAATTTAACAGTGTAATCGGTTAAAACTTTCCAATAATCCCATGTATCAGATACAATTGAAACAATACCATCTGGATAAGTTTCAGTGATTAAACGTTTAAACAAATTAAATTCGCCATTACTATCATTGCTTACACCAACACTTGAGCCTACACACATTACACTATGTTCTGTAGCTGGAACAGAAGCAGCATAAAGATAATCTTTAGGCAATCCAAATCCATACATTTCTTGTGCATATTTGGCAGCAATCAATGTGTCAGACCCATAGAAACTGGTTAAATGTCCAACTCCAGTTGAACGTGAATCATAAATACCAGACATACCACGCATAGAGAAATCATGTCCTTGCCAATTAATAAAATCTTTCCATTCTGAAGATTGTGAAACACCTGTTTTATTGGCAAATTCTTTAATAATATAGCGATAAGTGCGTGCAATACTAGCAGAAACCATAGGTTTCCATAAATTTGCAGACAACCAAGTTTCCAAGTAATTAGTAATCCAATAAAATTGTTTTTTAGTGTTTACAACAGTGAATACTGGGATCTTTTCATCAATCAGACTACCTTCAGGTAAAGCATTTACTTTGATAGGCAATTTACCGTAATCATGTAGTTCTTCAACACGTTTTTTCATTTTATCCACATAAGCCTGTGGCATATATGGTTGAATAAAAGTTAAAAACTCATTAACTACTTCTTCTTTAGGGCGTTTAAAAAATCCATTATCCCAAATCTGTTTCATTTCAATTAACACAGCTTGTAATCCAAATACAACAATTTTTTGGTCTTTAGAAGATAAATATTTTAGGAAATTCTCATAAGCATATTTTTTACTTCTTGGTGTAAAATTAGAATAAATAAATTCTGTTCCTTCTGGATATTGATCAGCATGTCCAAGTTTATAAGAATCAGTGAGTAGTAGGGGATTAATAGTATTCATAACTTTTCCTTAAATCAATTTTAAATTATTTCCTATATTGTGCGATAATGCACTATATATGTTGTATGGTATATTTCTTTTTTATTTCTGTCAAATATATTTGTGATAAAATGGAGAAAAATTTTTTAAGTCTATGATTTATATTAATAAATAATTTGTGCTTAATTGCACAAATTAACATTAAATTTGGATTTTTGTGTTATAATCCAATTATTAGATAATGAAACATATACGGTGTAAATATGAATAGCACACAATATTATCCAAGTATTATTTCAACGATTGATTTAGTTGTTTTTGGATATGACAAAGAAACAAACAAACTGATGGTGTATTTGGATGAAAGAAAAAATCCAAATGAACCTTACTTTAATTATAAATCTCTAATTGGCGGTTTTGTTCGTTTTGATGATGTAGATATGTATTCTGCTATTTGTCGTATTGTACATGATAAAACACAATATAACATTGGTGATTTTGCTTCTTGTATAAAAGGGGACGAGCCAAGTTTTGTTGTTGGTAACAATCATCGTGATCCACGTGGATGGGCATTAAGTCATGTTTATTGTTTATTTGTATCCATTAATTCAGAAAACAAATATCATTTTTATGATGTGGAACAGCTTGTAAATTCCAATCAAACTCAACTTGCTTTTGATCACTTGGATATTATTAAGAAAGCTGTGGATTGGGTGTCAACCACTTCTTTGTCAAATCATCAATACGCTATTGTTGCGTCATGTTTATTATTGCCCATTAATGATGATTTTGTATTAAGTCAGTTACAAAAGGTTTATGAGTGTATTACTCAATCATCTACTAATACAAAAACTTTTAGAAGAAAAATGGATGATATTAATTGGCTTAATGGTAAAATTATTATGGGAAATGTTTTACAAGGTAAACGTGCTAGACCCGCTCAACTATATAAATATAATCCATAATATTACATAGTTAAAACAATATTAAATAGTAGAAGCCTAAGATAATTATATTAGGCTTCTACTATTTTTACTTTTCATTCCGAAATAATACCGCTTCATCTAGTACAATATTATCAGGAAAAAAGTCATTTCGTTCAATATTTGTCAGACCTAATGAGCCAGACAAAACCTTAATTTTTCCAAATGATTCATTACTAATTTTTGATTCAGTTGAATATACTTTTTCCATGATAATGTTACCTATACCACATAATTCTACTTGAAGTTTAGATGCAGTTAATTGTTTCATTGTATTGTTTCCAATTCCATTCGCATAAATGCTATATTCTTTAGTGTGAATATTTTTGCATGTTAAATTGCTAGTTCCATTGGTTTTTATTTTTATTCTATCAGACGTAATATCTTGGATAGTAAAATGTCCAATGCCATTAATATTGAACCGAAAATCATTTGAGTGGATATTTTTAAATTTGATATTACCATTACCATCATATGTAACGTGGATATTATTATAATTTAAAATTTTTTCATTTTGATTGATAAAATTACAATGATGAATGGACTTAATATCATAATTTAAATTTACATTATTGTTATCTTGGATAATTGGTAAACAATTACTACAACAAAAGCCATTTAACTGTATATTTAAATTATCCAGTTCAATAGTATTGTTCATTACAATTACAATATCCAATTCAACCAAATTATTTTTGGATGGAATTTCAGATGGATATAATTTAAATAAATCAGTGCTTTCCTGTCTTTCTGTTGTTTGATATTCTTTAGCTACTAAATGTGTTGATGGCAATAAAGATGAGTTGGTTAATGTTTTGAGTTTAAAAATATTTTTAAACATTTGTTTGAATTTACTTGTTTTTTCTTTGTAAATAAAAACATAATGATTAGTATTTTGAATTTTATTAATCAAATCAGTATATATATCAGTGGTTTTAATATGCAAAAATCCATTGTCATAATAATAATCCAATAAACTATTAATATCATGATTTATTTTGTTAGGCAATTTATATTTAAATTGAATAGATTGTATTGGGTTTATATTATCTATTTGTTCAGATTGAATAATTTCAATTTTATTAACTTGGATGAATCCATTTAAATTAATTGTTAAATCTTTCATAATTACACCTTAATATAATGAATAGCAATTAAGCTATTTTATTCCAACAATATAATTGGGATAAAAATAATAATCCAATTATATCACATGTGAAACAATCTTTCAACAACATCAACATGTTGTGATGTGTAAGTAATAAACTGGATAAATGGATTAACAATAAATTGTTACAAAAACATATAATTAATGAAGAGGAATACCTAATTTCGATATTCCTCTTCATTTTTGATAGTAATGTTATTTCTGATTATTAATAACAGTTCCTTTAAAATCAACTGGAACAATGATCATATTTCCTTTATCAGCCATTTTAACCATTGCATCCAATTGTTTTTCAGCTAAAATCTTGTCATCCAAACTTTCCGAACGTACTCGATTTTCTTTTGCTTCTGTTTCAGCAATAGCCAAGTTATTAATGGCAACTTGTTTGCGGTTTTCAGATTCGGCAATTGCTCGAATACTATCTTGGATTTTAGAATCTGGCAATAGTGTGGAAATTGACACACGATTAATGAAGAATGTGTCAGGATCCATTTTTATCTAAGTCAGATTGTAAGTTCTTTTTAATAATGGCTTCTAATTCATTACGTTTGGAACTAATTTCCAATGCATCAAACTGTGCAACAGCATCAGCAGAAACTGATTTTGCTTGCTTATCCACTAAATCATAGGCAGGTAAATAAATTCCAGTTTCTGATAGTTTATGCATATTACCATATTTAACTGCCACATCAGGAACTTTCGCTGGATTAATAGAATATTGCACTTCAAAATCCAAATCAGAAAGAATGGATGTATTGTTTTTCGTAGTTGGTTTCAAATCTTTCAAACCAATAGTAATTTCACGAATAGAATATGGATAAATGGTGTCCAATAGTGTCATATGAATGCCAACTGGTACAGATTCTTTGGAATATTCACCAGAAAAATCGCGTTGCACACCAACTTGTCCACTTTCAATGCGTGTACAAGCAGTAATAACCATTACCACAACACCAATCATTAAGTTTTTCAATAATGTTTTCATTAAACAATCCTTTCATAGATTATATTGGTTAAAGTTCAATTTGATTGAGATAAATTTGTTTTTCAGCAATGAATTTTAACAGTTCTTTTTCAAAAAGTTCTGGATAAGTTTGCACAAACAACTCAACCTTTTCTGTGTAGCTTTTGCTATTATATAGATTTCTCGGATTTTTTGGTGTTGAAAACGAAACTTTACATTCTTTTGGATAATCCAATTTTTGTCCATAAAATTGAATATCCACTTTAATTTCAAATTTCAGTTTTTTATCCAAGTCATCAATGAATTTTAAAAAGTCATGTTGTAAAATTACATAATTGGTTTGTGTTTTATATGGATTGGATTTTAAACCAAGTTCATTATTTAATTCATCAATTGTTTTAGGAATTTCTTTGGGGATTCCAAAAGCAAGATCAGATTTCGTATTAGCAATAACATTTTGTAATGTGTTAATTGTCTTACCTTTAGTATTAACAATTAAAACATTTGAACCATATTTTTCAAATGTTTTTTGAATTAAAATATTCTTTTCCAAGTGGATGGAAAGGTCATAATTTTCTGCAACCCATTTTGCCACTTCATCAATATGTGCAGATTGTTTTTCAAATAAGACAGATTGTGATGTAAACTCATTTTTATCCAAGAATTTACATTGTTTTTTTGAAAAAATAGTAACAGGATAATTATTGATGATATGTGAATATTGATGTGTATTTTTATAATCATTCACTTTATCTGCCAAAATCTTTCTTAAACATTTGGAGATTGGAAAATGTTGGCGTTGACTTGGTTTTAGCAATTCATTCATAATAATTCCTAATATAGACATAATAATTTTGGATATGATGATTATAACTTAAATTTTGTGGTAATTGGATGGCTTTACAAGGTATTGCAAAAAGCAGCACTATATTAAAAATACAGTGCTGTTTTGATTAATTAGATATAGTTATTATACATGTACAGGTTTAACAAAATCTGGCACTTCTTGGTTTTTAAACACCATATCATCCAAGCTATTCAATGAATTGGCAAAGTCAAGATTTGGTTCAACAAAGGTTAGTGGTTTTTGGAATTTGTTACGCTCTTTATCCATATAAGTGATTCGACCATTTTTAACAATATAATCAACATTATTATGTCCAAGTTTATTAGCAATATGTTTTAAGTCTTTATCTAAATCTTCTAATGTTTTATCTTCTGTTAAAGGAAATTTAGACATATTACTTTTATTAACTTCATCAATTACATCAGTCATTAATTGTGTTTTATTTTGAATATGCGGAATAACTAATTGGATATATTCTTGATGCGTGTTACGATTAACATAATCAAAAATCATCAACATTTTAAAAATCAAATCATTGTTTACTTTATCCAGTTTGTTGTTTAAAACAAGAACAGTTAAACCGATAATATCTTGTAAGTAAGTCACAAATTGTTTATTTGTTTTTAATTCTTCATTGTTTTTCAGCATGTTTTCATACATATTGAATTGTTTATTGTAGGTTTCTTTAAAATTTTCCATACTACCTGATAATAGGTAGGATAAGAAAGATGCTGTGACAAAAATATCTGCCAGACCATCAACAAATTCTTTTTTATCTTTATGTAAAATACCACGTTCAATTGTTTCATTGTATTCTTCTAATACAAAATTAGCTTGTGGAAAAATTAAGTCTGGGTTATCAATGGTGTTTCGAAATAATGCATTCATATCCAATACAACTTGGATTTGTTCAAAAAATTTTTCATTATTAATAGTTAAATTTGACATGTGTCTTACCTTAAAATAAATTTACATAGTTTTGCTATTGTAACAAGTTTGATATTAATTGTAAATATATTTTAATGGAAGTTCTATGTCTATTATAGGATAATACAAGCAAAAGGTGTGGATTAAAATCTGCACCTTTTGCTTGTATAAAATCAAATAGATTGAAACAATTAATTATTTAGAAATCAAATAATTAATCATACTTTTCTTCATCCTTGTTATCAATATCACCAACATATACTTTAGATTCAAGTGTTTCATATACAAATGTTAAGTCGTTATAACTTTGGATAAGAAAGCGTCCACCAAAACCGCTTTTCTTTACTAAATTATCCAAATTTTCTTTAGTCGAAGCATAAAAAATTAGACCGTTATTAGCAATAGGGGCAATGGCACGGAATTTGTGTTTCATAGCTATTTCCTTTTTCAAAAAATTATTGAATACTATTTTATCCAAGATGTACATGTTTTTGTTATTAAATTGTGTAAAATTAATGTAAATATAATGATATTTGTGCAATTATCATTCGCTAATATATTCTTTTAAACTACTTGTCATAATATTTCATTTTAATTGTCAAAATATATATTCAAATTTTCTCATTTTATATAACATATAATATGTTTGCTAAACAACTGTGTTACAATAATCAAATTAAATTTTAAGTTCAACTATGAGTTTAGAAGAATTATCTAAAAAAATCCAAGTTATTCATATTCGTAATATTCCATCATCAAAAACTGTAAAATCAGAAAATAAGATTCACGGTCATCAAGCTTGTTGTCATAACAATATTGATTTATTTAATACTGATAATATTGGACCCAAAAAACTGTATGCCTATATCGGGCGCAGTAGCTCATCAAGAACATCATCTGTTATGGATAACAGTTTTTCAGCCTTATGTAATCCATTTAGATTAGAAGTAGATAATGTTGAAAATAGAAAAATGGTGATTGATAAATTTAGACAATATGCCTATAAACAAATGCAATTTAAAACTGGATTTTATCAAAAAATCCAAGAGCTAGTTAAATTATTAAAAGATGAACAATATGATGTTATTTATTTGGTTTGTTTTTGTAAACCGAAAGATTGTCATGGTGACGTAGTGAAAGAACTTGTTTTACAGGAATTTTTAAAACAACATCAATAATGATAAATTTTTAAGTTTCATTACAGTTTTGAAATTAAAGGAAATTTATTTAATTAGACATCCAATTTAAATAATTAAATTGGATGTCTAATTAAATTATTTATATTAATCTTATTGCTGATTTAATTGTTTGAGTAGTTTTTTAATTTCATCAACAAGTTCATCATGGATTTTTTTGGTGATTCGTTTTACTTTATGTTTTTGACGAATAATTTCTTTATCAACATAAATTAAACCAATTTGACCTCCTAAACAACTTTCCAGATAATCATCTTTATCCAAATCTTCTTCAAGTAAAAATTTAATCTTTTTAACTTCTTTCACTACATTAACTTCGTTAGCCACATGATTTTCATTAGTTTCTTGTGTTTCATTAACCTTAACTTCAGTAGTGAAAACTGGATAGAAAAATAGTGGGAAGCTAACCAACTCTTTTGTTTCTTGAAGCTCATGTAATCTACTATAAGAAATTTCTTGAATATCCTGAAAATGAAAGTGGGGGTTCTTTTCGTATGATATTTCAAAAAATGGATGATTAAAGGTTAATGTAACAATGGTGTTTTTTGCCATGTTTGTTATCTTTTGTGTAAATTCTTGAAAAATATGTTCATATTGGTTTGATTTAACAACTGGAAGTGTAGTCTCATCAGATACTGTAATGTCTGTTGATTGATTGTCATTATTTTTACTTATTGGTCTTGTAGTGTCAACTGTACTAATCAAATTAGAAGAAATTTGATTAGGAGTATTTTCTTTTTGTTTTTGCTTTGCTAAATCCAAAACATCATTAATTAATGATACAGAATTACTTTGTTTGAATTGAGTGTGATTATCATCTTCACTAATGAATATGTCTTTTTTATTGGACTTGATAAGTTGTTCGTTTGGTTTCACTGAATCTGTATTACATTTTGTAGTGTGTTTCGGTGAAATTTTTATTTGTTTTGGGTTGATAACTAGTGCAGTGGCACTATGTTTTTGATTGTATTTTTTCCAAATAGGAAGACTGCTCAGATAGCTTACAATACTATCTAAAGTGATGGTTTCGTGATTATCAAATCCAGTTTTTGAAGATTGAATTGGGTAATTAATTTGCTCTTCTTCCATTGGAATATCACAGATATATCCATGTGGGATATGTTTATGATTTTTAAAAGTAAAGATTGATTTAAGTTTATTGAAAAAATTATTTTTCATGGTAATAATAAGAAATAAAAACACGATATTGTGATTATACATATATCGTGTTTAAAATTCATATAATAAATGTTAATCTTATTAAGGTTTTTGTTTATTCTTTTTAGTTTGTTTTGGTTCTTCGTTATTAATAATAATATTTGTCAAATCATTACCGTCAAATATTAACTGTTTCAGCTCCACTTTATACCCATCCAAGTTAAAATTTAAATCTTTAATATTTTTTTCTAAACTTTTATGTAGAAAATCATCTCGCATTTTTTTATAGGTTGGTTGCTCATCTTTTATTATGTAAAATGTTTCCAACATGGCTAAATGTTCATTTTGATTACATTTTATTTTATTATTTGAGAACTTATCAATGTTCATTAAGCGTTCTTCTATATAATCTAATGTTTTTTTATCTAAGACAGAGTTTTGATAAATTGGATTAATGTTGGTTGAATAATAAACATTATCTACTTGTCCTTTTGATATGTTTAACTTTTTATTTTCTGCTTCTTTATTGGTTACATCATTTTCATAATCCATGATTGCACCACCAATAAAATGGGAAAACAATTGATGTGATTGTTCAATATATTCTAAACTTCTATGTATAAAATTTTGAAATTTTTCTTTCTCAATGTCCACTTGTAAAATGATTTTACTTTTATCATTGTTGTCATGTTGGATACTATCCATTGATTGCCCCTTATTATCTTGAATAATAATATCTGCTATTTCTTGTTTATCTTGATAACGAATGATAGATTGTGTAATAGTTGGATTCATTTTTTTAGGGGAAAACAATAAATCTTCGTTTACCTTATCTGATTCATTTAGTTTTTTATTAAGATACAATTGTCCAAATTTAAATAAGATAAAATCATTAAAGTTCTTTTCTTTTTGTTCGTGATTAAATACTAGTGGATACTCATCAATCAAATCTTGTCTATTTTGAATAGTAAAATTTGGTTGATGTTGTAAATTGTATTGATACTGTTCAAGTTGGTTAGTATAAGTATCCAAGTATGATTTAAAAAAGGTAATAAATGCTTGTGGAAACAATGTTGCTTGGATTGGATTATTTTTTGTGCCACTCATTCTGGATTAGTCCTAATGATGTATTTTATATATATTTTAACATTTATCATAGTTTAATTTATTTTTGGATTGGGAAATTTTAAAACCATTTCTATTAAATAAACCTTTTAATCTATTATAATTAAAATCCACATTAAACTTTTGATTAAAAATATCCATTTGTTTGGGAGATAAATTGTTGTGAATATAAAATTCAAACATTTTTGTAATTTCTTTTAAAGAATATCGTATGTTATTTTTCGGAACAATGTATGATTCATGTTGGGACATTTTAAGTCCATGTCTACTAAACAAACTTGTTAATCTTTCATAAGTGAAATCTACATTAAAATATTGATTAAATATATGTATTCTTTGCGGAGTTAAATTGTTTTTAACATAAAAATTAAACATATTTATAATTTCATTTAAAGAGTATCTTATGTTATTTTTAGAAACAATATATGATTTATGTTGAGATATTTTAAAACCATATCTATATAGTAAATTTGTTAATCTCTCATAAGTGAAATCCACGTTAAAATATTGATTAAATGTATCCATCTTTTGTGGAGTTAAATTATTTTTAACATAAAAGTCCAACATTTTTTTTACAAACTCATAAGAATATTTAGTTTGTTGTTCAGAAACTGTTTTTCTTAATTGATCAAATACACGATTATTGATGTTTTTGTTCAAACGTTTTTGTGACTTGGATTTGGCATTGATCATCATATTAAATGCTAAAGTCATTTTCTTATAACGTTCTATTTCGCGTTTGGATTTTTGAAAAATATTTTTAGAACGATATTTATAAATTTTATACAGTAAGAAATGAACTATAAAATGTTCACGAGCAGATAAACGAACCAAGTTATTTTCATCATCTAAATCAGCACAGTTTTGTCCAAATGAACGCGGTTTAATATGATGTGTTTCGCCATATTCACTTGTTGGCAATGGATTATTGCGCCTATTACGGATAATATTGAAGTAAAGTTTTTTATAATTCATTGATCTTCCTAAATATTAATGAAAACAAAAACTTGATAATTATTACCAAGTTTTTGTTTTATGTTGTATAGAAAATTATTAAGATTCAGATTGGAAGATTTCGTTAATTTCTTTCACTTTACCATTCAATACAACGGTATAATAAGATTGTTTTCTGCAAAACAGGAATTGTTTAAATGTATTCACAATTAAAGACACCATTTGATACATATATAGTTTATACCAATAACTTTTATCCAGTTGATCTTTTATTTCTTTTGATTCTTCATTTTTTTGCAAGACATCTGGATATTCATGTAAATCATCAAAGAAATTCATTTCAATTTTTTCTAAAAATTGTAGATAATCTTTATATTCCATATTTTCAAGTTCTTCTTTAACTTTTAAATATGTTTTAGGGAAAACATCAATATAGGAATCCAATGTTAACAGAATTAGTTTAGAAAATCTGTTAAATAACGCCTTTTCATCCACTTCACTAATGGTTGAATTGTTTGTATCAAACCAATCTTCTAATTCCAATTTTTGAAGATATTGTGTAAAATTAGGACACATAGTATTTAAATCATCATAAAAATCCAATGCCATCTCTTCCAGTTCTTTATGTTGTTCTACTAAAACTGGATTAGTGGTATTCATTAAGTTGGCAATTTTGGATAATTGCATTTGACGTTCTTCTTTACTTAAAGCAGTATGTTTTTTCAGCTTTTTATTATATTTCTTCAAATATTTTTCTTTATTTTCTACATCATCAACACTTTGTTCAAACATATCTGAATTTAAAACAGTGACTTTGTTAATAAAATCAGTATTTTGTAAAATCAGGGCGAAAGTGGAAGCAATAGATAATTTGAACAAGACATCTGGTGTTAAATGTTCATGAGCTTTACCTTGTTGGGCAAATTGCGTGAGAAATAGTTTGTTCTTTTTAGGGGAACGCAACATTGTATCTAGCTGCCGAATAAGTTGAGTATACATTTTAAATTTCCTTTTTAATGAATGAAGATGGAATTGAATCGGTATCCAAATTAAAATTGGAATGGTGGTGTTTCCACATTATCATGATATTTTCAATATTTTACAAGTGTTTTTATGTAAATGATGGTAAAACTGGATGAGATTTATTTATATAGCTAATATATAATTAATGTGGAAAATAGGTAGTGAAACCATTGCTATCAATAAGAATTTTTTAATTAATTTAGTCCACATATATAAATTTGAAAGTGTTTTTAGTTGCATTTCATTGTTTGTTTCCAATCTTTAATTTTTCACTTTCTATCATAGAAAGCCGACCATTAATCAAATCATTCAATTCATTATCTACTGAATCTAATGTTAGCAATTTTGGATTTTCAGATAAATTTAGTTTATCAAGATTTCTTGTATTACAACTGTTAATTAAATCGCCTTGATTAACAATTATTTTTTTTTGTTTTAAAGTTGATTTTGGATTTCGTTTAAATCTTCTTATAAATTTATGAATACAAGGAAAATCATCTTCACTAAATTTATTATAAATATCTGATTTATTATTAAAAGCTTTTTCTAATTTTCTTAGTTCAAAATGCAATTTAGTAGATTTATTATGTGATTTGTTAATAAGATTCATGATAATCATTTTGTTATTTTTAGAAATAATAAATGGTATTCTTTTTTCAATTAAAGAATCAAAAAAACGCTCTAATACACACCATATTAGATGCAAAACAATACATATATAAAAATCAATCATTAATAAAAATTTAGCATAATCACCAATAACATTAAAAAAATCAGGCTTATACATAAATTTGATTACAGTAATAATAATACCTACCATCAATAAAAAAAAGAATAATATGAAAAATGCATCTACTATATGTGAATACCAATTCATTATATATTTGCCATAAACATTCATCTTTGAAAGTGTTTTTAGTTTCATAATTATCCAATCTTAATTAAACCAAATCCAAACTACATCTATCATAATAGGATTTAACTTTGTTCAACAATTCATCTAAAATTTCTTCATTTTTCACTTTTTGCCTTTCAAAATCTTTCACGTTTTTTTAGTTAGATTTTCAGCCAAGTTAACACGTGACATTAAATGACTATATGGATTAATAGTGACTGCTGTATTTTTTACACCTTATTGAATTATTATTTTTCCATTATAAAAAGTTTTGGATCATGATTTTTCTGAATAAGATTTAAATTTACTTTAACTTTATGATAATCCACTTTTTGTCCATAATAATTATTATTTTTACATTGAATTGTTACACTTGGATTTGCTGTGTATTTTAATGAACCTGTTTCACAAAACACTATATCTTGAACAATTTTCCATACTACTTTATCATCTACATTATGTTTTGTTGCTAACATATGTATTGTTTCTTTTGATTGGATTAATGCTTGATTCATATCATGGTTTGTTTTACATAAATGTAGTGCCCATACAACCAGTAACATTATAAAACCTGAACCAAATAAGGCAAAAGCGTTTCGATTTTTAATTTCTTTATGATAATGAAAACATAAAACAAATGGGCTTGCCATCAAGATAACACTTATAAAAAATATAACATACATTGCTGTCATATAAATATAACTAATAGCATCATGATTTAAATCATTTACGAGAAGCTTGCTAACTAACAATTCACCAACATCCAAGTATATATTATCCATAATGATTTTCCATTATTGAAACAACAATCATTTTAACATATTCTTGATTACAAAATCAATTACTAATCACATTATAATTGGTTTAATTTTAAAAATCCTGTTTATAATATTGGACTATTCTAATGTATTTTGCACTTCTATAAACGCTATAACATCTAATAATACATATATATATAATTAAATTGAAATTTCTATTTTCTTCTAATTGTTTTAATAAGTAAAATTTGGAAAAGATTTTGTATTTGCTTAATTTACAATGATTTGATGGTGTTATACTAATAAATAATAGTGCATTATTGTGTTACAATACATTTGTATATCATGGTAATGTGTTAACTACTTTACATACTTAATATTCAACATTAAATACAAATTGGAAAAAATATGGCTACTGTGAATCAATCTCAAATTAAAGAAAAATTGTATGCGTTAAAATTTGATGATAAAACTATTAAAGATATTATCAAAGAACAGAAAAGTAATAATTTTGATTTAACACCAGAATTAAGTGAACGAATTAAATTTTATCATGATCATGTTAGACAGATTATCCGTCCTTTATCCAATTTAATGAAAGAAGCTGATAATATTAGCCTTTTACAAGAAGCTGGTATTATTGGCAAATCTGCTAGAAAATGGAAGAATAGTGTAAACTATTTTGATTTTGCTGAAGATTTTGTAAATCAATTATTTAATTCAACTAAAGCAGATAATTATGATGACGTATTAAAACTGATTCAGCAAAACACTATTATTGCTCAATTTATTGAAACTCAGTCTGTTATCTTAAACTCATCCAAATATGACATAATTAAAGAAAATGCCGCTCATGTTCTTATTATGTTATATAAGGCACTTAATATCAACCAACTGGATGATTTTCAAAAACAAGTCGTTCTTTATGTAATGGATGATATAAATGGTAATCCAAATAAATGGAAAAATGTGTTATCTGTTATGAACTTCTTTTTATCCAATGATGAACAGACACAAAAATTTATTACAGTTCATTTTGAAAATGAAGATAAGACATTAAATACAGAAAAAATAATGCAATATGCCAAATTATACAATAATTATAGTATTCATTCCAAAAAGAAAATGAAACAATTGGATAATATTGTTTTGAATGGCAATCCTCAAGTTTATGAAAAAATCTTATTTGAAACACGAGATAATGAAAATCAAACATATTATATTAATGATTTAAACATTTTTAATGATCCTTATCTTGTTGATTATTTAATTTTGGACAATTTAAATTTTGTTAAAAAACTAGTTAAGCAAAAACCAAAGATTAATTTGAACCAACGTGTGCTGAATGTTATGTCAATATTGCAAAAAGGACATGAATTAGGCAAACTGTCTTTTGTTGATATCGCTAACTATTTTATTGCAAATGAAAATTTTATCACTATGATTTTCAATCCAGATAAAACTAATCCTAATAATTATTTGAATTACTTAAAGAATCAAATCATTGATGACATGAAAAGTGGTGGTTCTAATTTGGATTCAAAATTGTTATTTTTAATTCATACATTAATGAAACACGCAAAAGAAACAGTAAAAACTTTGTACATCGTACAAGATTTTAAAGTGGTTAAAAATTCTGAAGAGATAAATTTTTTCAAACAATTAACTGCAAAATTCAAACTGGATGAGAATGGTGGAAACTTTAATTTAATTACTGATGCCATTTTATATTATTCAGTAAATGTAAAACGTGGTGACAATGTTTCACATAATACTGATTTAAGACAAATGATCTTAAAACAAGTTGATGAGAATAGAATGTTTGATTCAAAACAATTGGAAAAAGTTAATCAAAATTATAAGAAAATTGATCAAAAGATAGCAGAAAACAATAAAACATTGGCTGAGAAACAAGAAGAAATTGAAGAAGCCAAACTGATAAAAGAAAAAATCAGTCAAACTTTAAGCTTTTTAGATGAACTTGGATAAATTTATAAAGTCAATTAGATTCATCAGGTTGATTATTAACGTCAATTAAAAACAAACTGGATAAGATTTAATTTTTATCCAGTTTGTTTTATACGATTTGACAAAATATTTCAACCATATTAAGATTCATTCATATTATTTAAGATTAAAATATGCAAACCTTTCTAGTGTCAGTTAATATTTGGGACGAATATTCAGAAAAAAATCCAAGTGTTTATAACAATAAATCTTATCATACTTATGTTTATGTTGAATCTATATCAGAAATTTTAAATATAAATGGCAAAGAACAACATATCAAAAAGTTTAAAGAAAACTTTGTTAATGATGAATGGTTGAGTATGGAAAAACATATCTTAGAATTTTTACAACACACATTCATCCAAGAAAACCTTATTAAAAAAGATGAAAGTTTTATTGAAATATTTGATCCAGTGATTGCATATAATATGGATTTTACACAACCGATTTGGAACACTGTGGATGGAAAACAACGTCGTGAATTTTTTGAAAATAGTAAAATATATCAACTGTTTTTTACTAATTTACCATATGAAAAACTAAAAACAGATATTCAATCTTCATTGGATAAATTTAATAAACAAAAACTATCATTTATAAAAGATAATCATTGTTATATCTTGGATATTTATAGTGAAAGTTAATCATAAAGTGATAAACAATAAAGCAAGGCAGTGGATCAGTGAAACAAATGATGACAGTTGAACAAAATAAAGAAACAGTTGTGTTAGATATTAATATTTGGGATGATTTTAACGATAGTGAAAACAAGATTTATCAAAATAAACCATATAAAACATATGCTTATATTGAATCATCCAGTATTCCTTTATCAAAAGAAATTGAGTTGGTTATTTTACAATAATTAAAAGAACATTTTGTTAAGAATCAAGTGTTATTGGATTCAGATATGTTTATTCATTATTTCATTGCAGGTAGTGAATCAAATCACCAATCTGGATTATTATCAAAATTTTTGAATTTAATAACAAATGATCAGTCGATAATGCGGAGCGAGAAGCAAGAACAATCTGTTTTTCATTATCAACGTTATGAATTATGTTTTAAACATTTAACACATAATCAATTAGATGATCAAATTTTACCATTTCTACAATCATCCAATTTGTATTTTATTAAGGATGATGTTCATTTTCATTTGAATATTTATAGTGCATCGTAAGATTATTACTATTTAATCTTGGATTTTAGTCATTTATTGGATATAATTAACCACTAATAGTTTTTTGCTATCAGTGATTAATTGTTAATTTAAAATTTGTATTACATAGTGTAACTATTTCAGATATTAATAAATATGTTTATATATACAGTTTAGCTTACAACATGTATTATGAATGTAAAACAATGACACCAAATTTTAATTGTTCTTGCTCATTAAAATCTGGAAATTTTTTTTTGATTTTTTCAATTTCCAGTTTAATGTCTTCATCAGACAATATATTTTCTTTTAATTTTTGAATAGTTTCTGTGTCAAATTCCTTAATTTCACTTTGATGGTCTTGATAATAAAATTGATTTTCAATATGTTTGTTCAACATGATAATATTAAATCTATGAACACAATCGTAATCTAAACATAACACTTCTTTTTCTGTCAGTAATTCATATAATTCATTGCTATTATTTTTCATGGATTCTGAAAATGTAAAATAACATCCAACTGATATTGATGGCTCAATCATTATTTATTCCTTTAATAAATATAAAAGTATTTGTGTATTTCATATGTTTACAAACATTTAAAATATTTGTAAATATTGATGTGCTTATTGGTTAATATTAACTGAACCATATTTAATAGTCAATTTGTATTTGAATATTAAAGGCATGATTTGCACTTCTTAACACACGGTAATGTATGTAATATGGTATAATTCAAATAATGATAATTTTGGATTGAGGTTAATATGAAAAAATCAACAATAAAAACCACTTGTGGAATTAATTTAGAATTTAACATTCTACCTTTTTTAAATAATAAACAGCAACGCAGTCAAGATTGCTTATTAGACAATTTAATTGTTCAATTAAATATCAAATCAAGTGACTTAAAATTAATCCAAGAATTATCATCTTTTGATGAAAATCAAATTATCCAAGAAATTAAAAATAACTTGGATAAATTTAAGGAAAAGTTTAGAACAGATGTTTCTATTACTTTTGATATGGTAGATAAAAAATTATCCAATTGTTTTGATAATCTTTTATTCAAAGATAATTCAACTGTTTTATATGGTGAAATATCACAAAATGATAAAATTAATGGATTGGTTAAACAGATTAAAAAAAATCTAACCAAATCCAAGAATTCACATAAAATTAATGATGGCGTTTGGATTGCATCAGGTTATGTTACACCAATTACATTGAATAATAAAATTCAATCCAAGAAACATGCAACAACAATCTTATCTGAATATTTGTCAGAATTGGAAGATGAAACTTTATATGAAGAAGTTTTTAGTGAAATTAAGTCAATTGATTTGTTATCCAAGTTGTTAAATCTGGATAATCCATTAAATCATTTAATTTTAAACAACAATTATGAATTTTGTAAATTTCAAGATTATAATGTTATTGATGTAACAGGAAAATCAATTAAAAATTGGAATTTATCCAATTATTTCATTGGTACATTTGCTGATTATGAAATTGAAGATAATATCAGCAATATGAATCAGATTCAAAATGTTATCAATAAAATCATTCAAATGAACGCTGATGAAGCTTTGGATAAATTTAAAATTAAAGATTTTCAACCAATTGGTGCATTTGTGTATATTGAAGATGTTATTATGGGCGGTTCAGAATATAATGTGCAATTGGTTTGGCAAGGTCAAATCAATCCAATACCAACTAACACAAAAACAATAACGGATTTTATTTTAGGTAAAACTTTACTGGATGAATTGGCGTAGCAAATAACTATTGTTATGTAATTATTAGTAATGTTATTGGAAATAAGGACTAATTATTATGGTTGATAGTGTAAAAAACAACTTTTTTATTTTGGCGACTTGGATTCGCTTCTGAAACAGGAATATTTTAAAGATAAACTAAGCCATGACCATTTTGGGGAATTTGTTGAACATTTAAAAAATACAGAATTGAAAGATAATGACGTAGTGAAACTTCAATATCAGGATTTATCAGGTAATAACACACCTATTTCATTATCCAAAGCTATCAACACTGATTATGTTATTCATATTGATCAACCACAACAGTTAACAATTAAAAACCATAATTTTACTGAAATGGAATGCAACATCAAATCCAAATCTGGTTTATTTGGATTATTGTGTGTTTCAAGCGTAATGGATAATATTGAACAACTTATCCAAGATATATCAAAAGAACATATTGGATTAATTTTCACTATTAATGATGATTGTTCACATTATGGAAATGATTTAGATTATCAAATTAGAACATTTTATATTGATGAAGAAACATATTGTCATGTTTGTAATCAATATGAATTTACTAATGAACAGCAAAATGTGGATTGTGATTGTTGTGATAATGGTGTGGTTACTTATAATTATCAGATTTCTGCCCATGAAGTAAAACTAAATGAAAAACGTTTGTTTGTCGTTAGTAATTAATGTATAATATATAATATGGATTGTAACCTATTGATTGTAATTCATAGTGGAAAAATCATAAAATAAACAAAACGCATGAGCAGATATGGGGCGTGGAACAGGTGGTTGATTCAACGTAACCTAGCGTTTGTCCAACTTAAAATTAAGTTACCATCCAAGTATTATATTAAGAATATGAATTTTTATAAAAAAACTTGACTAAGCAAAACTATAAATGTATTATATATAAATATAATACTATCATGTTATCATATGATAATTTAAGTGTTATATGAAGTATACAAAGTAAATGGAAAGAGTATCCAATGTTTGGAGATGGTTATCCATTAAGGGTAGTTCCCAAAAAAGATGGAAATTAGTTTCTTGCTGTACCATTTTTCATATTTTTAAATAACTATGGTTATAAAGAGGTATCTGCACAAAGTCCATTGTTTTTACAGTGGACTTTTATTATTTGTGTGTTTATATAACAGATTAACAAACATTAACTTGCAAATATAACAATTTATCATAATAATCATATAAAATGTTGGCATGTTTTAATTAAATATTTCCACACAATTGAACTAGGATTTTTAATTAACAGTTATTTTTAATTTTAAAACAGGATTGGATTAAATAAAATGTGTAAAACATGTAAATGTGAAACAAAGAATACATATGAACAGTGTGATTTTTGTAGCGATTTATTGCCTAGCAATCATTTTTATCCAGTTGATATAAGTAAAGCTGGTAGAAATGTGCCACTGGATATGGTAAGAGAACCAAAACCAAAAATGTGCAATTGGTGTTTTTCTGCAATGGTTGGTGTTCCATATAATCCAATAAAATCTGAACATCAATATAAGTAATGAACTAAATCATTTATTATATGTGTTTTGAATCGAATATATTAATTGTGAACTTGTAAAATAAGGATCACGGATTTAGTGGCGGAAATAAATCTTTATGAACAATCCAATGTTTGCATTAATTATCAAAGTAAATCATCCAGATATTCTGGATTTGTGTAAGAAATATGGAAAATGTAATCCACATATTACTATTGCAGTTGGTGATTATGATGATATGTTGAATAGATATAATATTTTATTAAAAATGTTACCTAATTTGCATAGTAATACAGAAAATATAGAAATGTGGAATGACAAGCTGTTGGTTTTAAAGGTTAACATTACATCAATTAATCCAAGTGAATCCTTAACAAAAGTTTGGCATAAACCAGATTATCCAATTCATATTTATGGATTAAATCCACATATTACCTTATCCAGTAACTTTAAAAATATCCCCAATACAATTTTACCACGATTGGATGGAATTACTTTACATTTTAATCAGGAAGATTTGGATATTGTTGAAATTAATAATCATTGAGTGATTATTAATTTATTATTGAATATTTTTTTAATTTATTATTTCTAAAAATCATGTTACTCTTCAATCCAATTTTGTTAATTCATATTAAATATGGATAGATTGAAAGAACAAAATAATAAAAAATTTATAATTTTTTATTGTTGATTAAATTTTATCAGACATAAATATAATATTTTAAATTATATTTTATATGTAAGACCGTTTATAACAAATCATAAAAATTAATATTTTGTATTTTCAATAACAGCAAGACAATTAATGTGGTAAACTTCACTTATGATTTATCTTACTTTTAAGGAACATTTATGAACTGGTTATATTTTGTTTTTATTGAAAACAAAGAAGCTCCATTTGTATTTTTACTTATCATTATCATATTTTATTTTTTATTATGTTTGTTATGTAATATTGAATATCGAAAAAAAGATAAATCTCAATTAAAAACAAATAATCAATTCTTAATAAAAACATTGTTTTGGACACTTGGTCTTGTTGTTATTTTTTTAATCGTTATGATTAGCGTAAAACAAATTAAACAACCCAACTTATCCAAAGCTATCTATTATGTGGAACAGCAAGGTAAACATTATCCAATTTATACTAAATGTATTAACAATTTAAATATTAGTTTAGCGCAATATCAATCACTTGATAAATCAGAACAAGTTAACTTGGATAATCAATTGGTAGATTGTTTAAAATCAAATTATGTGATCTAAAATATGATAAAATTGGATAAAAGTACCGCAATATTTAAGTTATTATCATCTTTAATTTTTCTTTATAGTGGATTTTTTTATTTTTCATTATATTGTTTAATATTATTTTTGCATATTTATTGTCAATCTTATAACACATGCTTGTTGACTGTTAAATTTTGTAAAAATATAACACAAATATTGCAAATTATGAAAAATTCAATTAACATGCCTTAATCATTATTTAAAAACTAAATAAAATACCTAAAGTATTTGGAATAGTTATGTATGCTACAAATAAGCTATGTTATGAAAAGGCATGAAGGGTTAGGATGGGACAGATGGCAAAAACAATTAATAGCGAAGCTAAAGTGGCGAAACAAAGGCAAAACGGTAAAAAAATTCCAACCTATCACAATGCAATTAAATTTAAAATCACTGATGTAAAATTGATTGGTTACTTGAATGACATTCATGAAATTTTCTTAAATGAATATGAGTTAATCAATCAACAAAATATCCAACCCAGTTGTTTTACAAAAGAAGAATTATCACATGAATTTCGTGGACATTTTACAAAAAAATTAGCAGAATTAATCAATAAAGATTATTTGAGTTGGGACTTAAATAACAAAGCAAAATATTTCCGCATGTTTTCATTGCATCTCAGACAAGACTTCAAATCATTGGATTATAAGCAAAAAATCACACAAATCTTAGAAAAATATGATTTTAATATTCAAAACGCAAAAATAAAGAAAAAAATTCAAGATGAATTGGCGAAGTTAAACTTATATCCAACCAAACAAGAATTAATGAATATTTGCCGTTGTCATAGCAACGCTAATAAACGTAGTCATAGCCAGCGTAGCGATGAACCTAGCAACGCTAATCCCAAAGTTATTCCATTAGACTTCACTCTGGGGCAAGACAAACAAACGATTGTGCAACCAAATGAAAAAGAACCTGTTTTTTATATTAATTTTAATGGGAATTGGATTTGGTTGAATTTTACAGACAAAATCAATAAGTTACCGTATTTTAAAAACAAGATTGATCGTGATAACTTTGTTAGGTTTACTAAACCGAAATTTGTCTTCAATCATGAACAAAATTGTTGGTTTATTATCTTAACCATTGAAAGTAAAGTGGTATTTAACGAATCTGACAAATCAACTGTTACGCCCCAAGTAACCGTTGCTGGTGTGGATATTGGACAAGTTAAACCTTATTCCGCCGTGTTAATGGATATGACACTAAACAAACAAAACGTTGTTGAAAGTGCAAAACTGGTTTCAAGAGAACTGGTATGTTCAAGAGAAACAAAACGAATTAATGAAAAACTGGGTGAAGTCAAATATCATTTATCCAATATTTATCGAAAGTTAGATATTTATGCTGGTATTATTAAGAACAATAAAAATCCAGAATTTACACAACAGATTTTGAAAAAACAGGAAGTGTTAATCAATGAGAAACGTTGTTTACGTAGAAAACGCAAGGAATTGCAAAAACGAAAATCTTATCTTGCAACCAGAGATTTAATAAGACAATTGAATTTTTTCAATGTGAAAAAAGTAAATATTGAACGGTTAAATTGGGTGGAAAATACTGGTGGAAGTTGGGATTTTAGTCAGCAACAAGACATTTTAGAACAAAAAGCCATTGAGTTTGGGATTAAAGTAACCAAAATTTTTGCCGCCAATACATCAAAAGAAAACCCGTTTACTAAAAAAAGATTACTTGGTAAGCCAAATCCAAAAACAAGGATGGTACAATTTTTCGGTAAAAAATACCAAATCGACCGTGATATCTTAGGAGCAATTAATGTGGCTTTACGAAATAAAATAGATAATAAATATAATAAAATAGTCTTAAATTTTAATGAAAACAAAAAAATATTAAGGGGACTTATGGATTTTTAATAATGTAATTAAAATGAACAAAGGTACATAAACATCATACGCAATATGTACAACCACCTTAACTAACGTTAATTACATTCCAAATCGGGGTTTTCTGGCAGCCAGCCGCTGCCATAGCGTAATTACCCTATATATTCTTAGTCTAGGTATAGCCTTGAATATTTGCACTCGCAATTGGAAAATAAACGTAAGAATGTATGATGATACATATGTTTATTCAAATTTGGCAAATTTGCTGTTTGTTTTACTAAATTTGTATAAATATACATTATACAACAAACTTACCTACGCTATTTATTTGATTGATAATTTTATTGGTTAAGAAAAACTGGATTGTTTGTTTTTTATTACAAAATTATGATAAAACCAATAATGTTTCTATATTAGTACATAATTGGTGCTTTCTACAGAACCAACTATCTTTCATTTACATTTACTTAATCAGAAGAAAAAATATAAAATATTTTAAAAGTGGAAATATTATGAGTGATGTATTAATTTTAAATGAAGATAGTAGTCAGTATTTACCTATTGATTATAAGTGGGGCAACGCTGATAGTTATGAAGTGTATTCACTAAATTCAGATTTCAATTATCATAAATTATGGGCTGATGTGGATGGAAGAAAATCCCCTGTTGGATTGGAAATTTTACCATTTACTGCATCTAGGATTTACATGAGTGAACCAATTTATGATGGCATGACTGAGATTATGGCTCGCTCAACTGGTAATGAAATTGAATATTTGGATTTAAAAAAAGCAGTGAATTTTGTTAACAATCATGGAATACATATCGACAAAAAAGACTGGATGAATTCAATGACTACTTTTATGGAAGATGTGATAACCACATATGAAACAAGTGATTTAAATAAAATGTATGATGAAACGGAAGATTTAAAAATTGTCATTAATGATAAGTTTACACAAAAAATGTTCCAAGATTTCAATCACTTTATCCAAGAAAACAATTTATCTAATGATGATTTGTTTAAATCATTCAATAAATATAAAGAATCATTAAATGTGGAAGATTTTTCACAAGAAAACATCTTGGGGCAGATTAATCATTTGGAAAATACTAATGATGAAAATGATGTAACAATCAAAAAAGGTACAAAATTAAAAAGATGAATCTTCATTATATTGTTATATGAACAACAATAATAAAATATCAAAGATTGAAGACAGAAATAATAAAGGAAGATATCAGATCTTCCTTTATTGCTAACACATCATCCAAGTTTCATTTTATTTTTAACTTCAAGTTGTTCTTCATAAGTCTGCTGTTTAATTTCTTTATTAAGTTGTTTAATATGTCCTAATTTTAGAGAATATACTGCCTGTTTAATTAATTCTCCAACTTTACCTTTAGGAGTACCAGTTTCAATACCTTTTTCAGTAATATCATGAGCTTTTTGAGAAATGATGTTTTTTAAACTATCAGGTTCATTGGATGACATGGATTGTTTAAAAGCTTGGTATAACTTAATCATATGGTCAGCTTGTGGATATGGTTTATTTTCCAGTCCAAGTCGTCCAGTAGCATCCGCATGACAAACTTTAACAAAATCAATAAATTCATCATTTTTCAATCTTTTATCATGGAGCAGTTTAAAAATTGTTTTGTAATTTAGGTCTTTTGCTTGATGAATATTTAAATGTTTTTCACATACAATATTAGCTAAACGTGAATAGGTGTTAGGAACTTTCAATCGTTTACACACTTCTTCCACCAATGGAACACCTGCTTCTTCATGTCCGTGATGTTTTGGTAATAAATTTTTATCTGTTACACCTTTACCTAAGTCATGTAATAAAGCGGCAAATCTGGCTTCATTAGATAAATTCATTTTACATGCTTGTTTCAAGACCATTAAAGAATGAATGCCTGAATCAATTTCTGGGTGATATTGTTCTGGTTGTGGTACACCAAACAAATTATCCAATTCTGGCAGAACATGTTTTAAAGCATTTAATCCACGTAATTCTTTAAACATTACATCTGCATTATTTTCTGACAATCCTTTTTGTATTTCTAAGAACACTCGTTCACCAGTAATATTTTTATCATTAATGGACAACATATTTTTATCCAACATAGATTGGATAAGTTCTTTAGTTTCATTTGCTATTTGAAAACCATTATCATGGTATCTGGCAGCAAATCTAGTGATTCTTAAAATCCTAACTGGATCTTCTTGGAATGCTTCTGATGTATGTCTTAATTGTTTATTCTGTATGTCCTGTAATCCGTTAAAAGGATCAACTAGAAAATCAATATGTTTGTTATTGTATAACTTATCAAGTTCATTCTTTTTCATGGATTCTAATGGCGATTTAAAATCCAATCCAATTTTGGATGCAATTGAGTTAATGGTTAAATCCCTACGACTTAAATCTTCCTCAATCGTAACATTATTAGTTTCCAAAACGAAATTATGATATAAACTGGTTGATTTTTCATTATTTGGTTGTGCAACTCGTTCCAGTCTGGCAAGTGCAAATTCTGTTCCTTTATCATCAACAAAAATAGGGAAATTATGTTCAGATCCAACTTTTTTGAATCCAAGTTGTTCCATTTTATTTTCATTATATCCAACTAACACATAGTCCATATCTTTTGACTCTTTATTCATTAACAAATCACGAACAGCACCACCTACCAAATAAATGTTGTTTAAATAGTTATTTGGTTTTAATGAATTGGATTGTAATTGTTGTTGAACATTATCCAAAACTAACATTTTAACTTGTACAGTTTGATTATTATCATTAATTAATTGTTTTAACAATTCAACTAATTTAATCTCATCCTGTGAATCTGATTCTTCATTATATAACACAACAGATTTGGATGATAAATCTAATTCAAATTTCATAACTAACCTTATTCCTTAATTTTTCTTCTCTTTAATATCATTTGAGATATTTATAATCTTCATAAATATCATATATGTTTTACATTTATTTAATATTTTAAAAAAATAATAGTTTGATTTATTATAAATTGGATTGTGAATAATCAATATATCATTAGTTGTTAAACTAGGTAAAACAATGAAAATTCCTTATGTTAAAACTATTGGTTGTATTTTTCTGTTATAATAAAGGTGAATTTTTATAGAAATATAACACAAGTTAATTTTGTAACATGATTTAATTGAAAATTAGGAATAAAAATGGCTAGAACCTTTAGGAAATTATTGATTCAAGATAAGAAAAATAAAATTTATCATGTTAATTATTATGAATCATCCAGTAAAAATTTGAAATGTGATTATGTTAAATTACCAAAACATTTGGTTGACAGTGATCAAAAAAACAATATTTCTGATATTATTGATGAATTGTTCATTAAAGATCATGGTAGGTATGCAAAAGATAATTATTATCATAAAAAAATGAATAAAATTTATCGGATGAAATCAAAACAAAAATTACATCAATCATTATCCAGATGTGATTTGGATGATGGTGAATTCAGTTTATCCAAAAAACATTTGAAATTACCTAAAGTACATGTGCAAGATGGAGAACCATTTTCAACAGCATTCTTGGATAAGTATTAATGAAAATTACATAAATGTAAGTTTGGTAAATTAAACAAACAATTAGATTGTTTGTTTAATTTATTTATTATCAAAATTGGCTGGCTGATATTAATTTTTTACATTAATCTTATCATATTAATTAGTAATATTTCATTGTGTTTAACATTATAACTGATGAATATGATAAGATAACTATTTTATGATTAGGTGATATATGGATTTGTTTTATCTGATTTTAATTGACCACATGGAAATATATTATTTATCACTATTGGTTTTTAGTGTTTGTTATTGGTTATTATGTTTCTTACATCACTCTCACTATGATATTCAGTTAAAAGATAATAGTAATCCATATCCATCCAAACAAGAAAAAATTCAAAAAACAATGGAAGATTGTCAGAAAAGTCAAAACATGCTTTACTGGTTATGTGGATTTGTTTTTATTTTTTCATTATTTATTGTATTTGATTCAAATATTCAAAAAACAAACTTATCTAAAGCCATTTATTATATAAAAAATCAAGGTAAACATCACCAAGTTTATAATAGGTGTGTTACATCATTAGGAATTGAATTATCCACATATAAACAATTGAATAGTTCTGATAGGCAATTTATAGATAACAAATTAACAGCTTGTTTGCAAACAAATGACATATCTCGTTTTAAAAATAAATAAAATAATTTAAACATTAAGAAAAATCCAATATTAAAAATATTGGATTTTTCTTGTTTGTCATCAAATTTCACCAGAAGAAATTAATGGTATGTTTTTAAGGTTACTAACAATTTTAGCTTCTGATTCTTGGATTAATGGATTGGTTGTTTTTAATTTTTCAAATGAAGTGAACATAATATGTGAATCAGATTTAAAACTATCCAATTTAACTTCTATATCTTGCCAATCTTGCATATTATTTATATTGTTTTTGTTTATTGCATGAATAATTGGATGATGTTGATTAGATATAAATATATCCTTTTTACCATCATTAGAAAAGAAAAAATAATCATTTTCATCCAGATTGTTTTGATTTAAAAATTCTTTAAATTCCATGAGTTGCATTTCATATAGATAAAGTGGTTTTTCATGCACATTAAATATAGAAAACAACATTTTTGCCTTATTGATTAATCCATTTTTATTTTGCTGTTGATTTGGATTAACCATATTAACAAACATAAATTTGTTACTGATTCTAATGTTTTCTTTAAATAATTTATTAAACAATTTTTTAGTGATATTTTTTCCCCTAAATTCTTTCAAAATTTTATAGTCACATATATAGAAATAATTATCATTATAATTTATTTGTTTACTGTGGTTCTTAAGGTTTCTATTGTTTATATAGTGCTCAAATTTCCTGTAGTTCCTACAGTTCCTGTAAATTAAACAAATTGTGCCAATAATTTGTTGTTTATGTAAAATAACATAATGAACATTATTTCCAAGTTGATTAAAGAAATCAAAATATGAATTATTTTCACCTAATCCATGTTTAATGCAAAAGGTTTCATTTCCTAACGGATAAGTAAAATCCTTTAAGTTTTCTAATTTTTGTAATTCGTTACTGTAATATTCTTTTTCACTTGGATTGTTTAAATTTACTTTATGAATTTTTATTTTAACTTCGTTATCTACGTAAATTTCATTAACTTCGTTCATTTTTATATCCAATTCCAACTTCAGTATAAAAACCAATAGGATCAAATAGATTAGTTATATATCCATCTTCCACTATATTTTCAGCAGTTTTTACTTTATCAAAAACCATTGACATATTTTCTTTTAATTCATTATCCCCTAGCAATCTTCTTGCAATAAACATACCATTTGGATTCAGCTTTTCATATCCAAGATTTAAAATTTGTTTGAATTTATCTAATCTCATCCAGTCGTTAATATTAGAACAAGAAATCAAATCGTAATGATAATTTGTTTGAGTTAGATATTCATAAAAATCATGATGAATATAATTAATGTTAATAGAAACTGGATGAATAGGTTTATGAACTTCTTGGATTTCATTACCTAATAATATGTTTTGATATTGTTGATAAACATCAGAGTCTATATCAGATGAGTTGCTTAAAATTCTATATCCATTAATAAATAAATGAAAAAAGTGTTCACTAAATGTTAATGTGGAATTTAAACTATATTTCACTGCATCTTCATTAAAGATAGTGATTAAGTTTAGATTGGAAAACACGATGTTGATAATATCTTTTATTTTTAAGTGATTATTTTCGTCTAGTGCATAATTAATAATATCCTGATCTAAAATGTTAAGGTTGTTTAAATCTTTTTGTATTTGTTGTTTTAATAATGTTCGATAACTAGAAAATATTTCTTCAAATTTTCCTGATTGAATGTTGTGCTTTGTTTGATTCAATTTATTTTTACATAAATCCAATTGATTTGGATTAAAATCAATAGCATCAATAACAATATTCTTATGTAACGTATTGTTTAAGTTGTTAATATCTATAATAGTTTCGCCACCAGAACAAATTAATAATAACCTTAAATCTTGTTTAGCAGATTGTTGAATATAGTTTAATTCTTCAACAGGAATTTCTCTTGTATAATAAAATGCCACTTTTTCTTTGGCTATTTGATTTGGATTATAAGTATTGTTCATATTAAACCATTTCATTATATAAATTGTTAAAGTCTTCTACACCTTTATAGAAATATCCAAAATCATTATTTTCTGGATTACAATATGTCGCAGAATCCAATAATTCCTGACCATGTTGTAAATCAAGCGTTGCGTGTTTTTTATAATGGTTTTGTTCACAGTGTAATGGTAAACCACTTACTTTTTCTTCTATATATTTACTGATAATTGCATAATAAAATTCAATGCCAGATAAATACAGTAAAATGTTATAGATGTTGTTTTGTTTTATATTTTCATCAATAACAGATTGGACTTTATTTATCCAATTTTGAACATTTTCACTAATTGAAAGCTCACACTCTTCATCTTCTTTTAGACCTAAAGATTTTAGAAATATTTTAAATGTTTGACTATGGGCTTTTTCTGGATTAGTTTGGTAAAAATCACTTGGTGTATCTTTATCTAAAATGTTAATTTGATATTGGTCGAGTTTGTCAACCAATATTTTGTCTTTTTGTTCTTTTATAAGTACCAATTGTTGTTCTTTATTGGATATGAAAGTTCTACCATGTTCTTCATTAATGTTTTCCAGTAATTTGTTAAAGGCAAAAGCATTAAATTGATTGGAATTAATCAAACCAATAATTGTTGATTCTAAAAAATATTTAAATTTATCCACAGCAAAAAAGAATGGTTTTTGTGTTTCCAGTATTTCTTGGATAGTGGTTTCATTGGATTGAATAAAATGTGTATATTTGTTTTTATCAACAATATTGATTAATGTTTCTATTTCTAATTTTTTATCTTTTATCATGGTAAATCCTAATGATTAATTTGTTTTATTATAAAATTAAATCAAATTTGAAGCAAAGTTTTATTGTTTTGGATTATATGTTTTTGCATATTGGTCATCACCCATCTATTTTTAACAAATATTTTACATACCATAACTTATTTTAAGTTGCTTAAAGTGATAAAATTGGATTGTTTATGTTTTATTTAGAATCCATTTATTATGCAAATTCAATCCAATAACCAAACATCTTCTGGCAGCCAATCCTTAAAATCTGCACCTACTAATTTCAATCTGTCAGAAAACAATATCAATGCAATGGATATGGGAATGGATGTGGATAGTGGCAATCAGATTTCAGCATTTTTCTTATTATCCAGTACACTTTATAAAGAACCATATCGAGCCATTATTCGTGAGCTTGTGTCTAATGCTATTGATGCTTCAAAGCAATTACCAATTGAAGAACAAAAAGATGTTGTATTACATATCCCATCCAATATTTCCAATCAAGATTTTTATGTTCAAGATTTTGGCATTGGTATGTCGTTGGAACAGGTAATTAATATTTATGGAAACTATTTTTCTTCAAATAAACAAAACGATGCCAATAGTATTGGCGGTTTTGGATTGGGTGGGAAAACACCTTTTATTTATATTAAAGATAAGCCTGATGGTTTTAAATTAGAAACAACATCACCAGAAGATGGTATTCGTAGAACATTTGTTTTTAAAATGTTTCAAAATGACAATGGCGGAGCCGGATTAAAACCAATTTATTACTATTTGGATAATTTGGATGAAGTTAATAGTCCAATTAAAGGCACAAAAGTTTCATTTAAATTGGATAATGAAGATGATATTGCATTATTTGCAGAATCTATTGAGGATATTTTGTTTTCAATGTATCCCATCCAATTTAAAGGTATTTTTGAGTTGGATGATGTGTTTAATAATGTTTTGCAGAATATTGCAAACCGTACAAAAAACTCATTTTTAACATATTATCATTATATTAAAGAAAAAATTGCTAATAAAGAATTAATAAAATTTAATGATGATTTTTCTTATATTAATTATCCTATTCCAAATAAAAACAGTTGTAGTAAAATTCATTTACTACTTGGCAATATTTATTATCAATATGGTTTGGATAAGCAAGGTGCGATTAAAACATTATTAACTAAATTACACCAAATGAATAACGATATTTCATTATTAAATCCAAATCATACAGTTTTCACTCAATTTCCATTTATTCAATCTGATTGTAATGGAAAAATTACTTTTTCCTTATCTCGTGAGCATATTCAAAAAAATGAAAATAACCACCAAATTATTCAAGATTTGGTGGTTGAGCATTTAAAAAATCAAGTGGTTAAAATAAATGAATTGCTCATTAGTGAAATCAATAAACATGTTCTTGATATTAAGAATTTGTATGACAACAAATCAAAGGATTTTGACACTTTGTTGTTGAAATATGATTTGTATAACCGAATTGACTTATTAAAAACAATTAATAGCAAATACAGTAATAGTCTATTATTCAATGATGATTTATCTTGCTTGGATAATATGTTTAAAGAATTGCATGAAATTTTTTCTGATTTACGTACCTGTTACTATAAAGAAAATTTATATGATGTAGGATATTCTTTATGGTGTATTTTTGAACAACCTAAACAATATAAATTGCATTTTTTCATTTTGGATGATGTTGAGAAGAAATGCAAGCAAGGTTCTAGACAATTCTGCAGATTGATTAATAATTTTAATATAAATAACAATAAAAATATTCATTACGAGTTAGTTATTTCAACCAAACAATATAATTTGTTAAAAGAATATAATTTTCCTTTTGAGTATGAACCAGTGTGTTTGAATGAAGTGGCACAAGGATTTTTGGATAAAATTGAAGATGAAAAGAAACAATGGAAAATTCAACAGATTGAAGAAGAAAAAGCTAAAAAAGAAAAACAAGATTTAATTGAAAAGCAAAAATTACTTAAACGTCAAGAACGAAAAATCCAACAACTAAATGACAAACCTAAATTATTGGAAAATGAATCCAATGGCTTTTATCTTATCCAATTTGAAGAAATGTTCAGTAAAAATATCACTATAAAAATGGATAATAGTATATCTGTATCCAAACATTCTGAAAAAATAATACAGTTAGAACCAATTGTTTTACCTAAAACAATTAAATTGGATATTAAGGCAATCAATAATCCAATCTTAGAAAAGAACATTCAATTTTTAATTGATATGGAAATCTTACGTTTTAATAAAAACAAAGTATTGATTAATGAAGCATTTTTGAAAGACACAAATAATTTCTTTCAACAGTTGTCATTTAAAATTAAGAACAATCTATTAAAATCAGTAGATGCTTTTAAACCTATTAGCAATATTATCCAATTTCAATTTGTGGATGATGATAAATTTAATCATTTGCATGAATTGGATTTGTTGCAATATATTTTAACTTCAGTTAATGGACGTTTGGTTCAATTGTATCAACAATTGGATGATGATTTTCATTACTATATGCGAGATGGATTTAAAGATATTTTAAATAGTAAAAGGTGGCAAGTATGTAATGAATTATTTGTACCATTTACAGGTATTGCAGAAGTTTATTATTCAGTTATTATTGATAATATTCTGCATAAGAAAGTGAATGAATATTTGGATAATTTAATTGATGAATACTTTACAAAAATTAATACGCTAGATAAGCGTCATATGTTAATCAGAAGTTTAAGTATTTTTGAAGATTTAAGATATCACCATCAAAAATTTAATCTACCATTTGTTAATTGGTATAATGGTGAATCTGATTTCTTTAAAGATAATATTGGATGTGTTTATGACCAAATTAAATTAGTCTATGAAAAAAAAGATGTTGATAAACAAGGTTTAAAATATTCAAAAGATTTCTATCAAGAATATATTAAACCAATTTTTGAAGATTATTGAAATTAATGTATTTTAAAAATCCAACTTTTATTTAAGTTGGATTTTTTTTATTTGTTTAAAATACAAGAATTACTGTTATTCAGTTTTACATTGATTTACATCATGAAAACTTCATGTACCCTTTGGATAAAGTATAATGTAAAGTGATTTAGACTATTCTGGTTAATATAAAATTATGAAACATTCTCCAATTTTATCACCAACACCAACTGATTTTCATATTTTCACATCCAATAATAACGTAATGGATATGGGGATGGATGTACATAATAGTAGCGAGTTATCTGTGTTTTTCCTATTATCTAGCACTTTGTATAAGGAACCATATCGTGCTATTGTTAGAGAACTGGTATCTAATGCAATTGATGCTTCAAAACGAATTGGAACAAAGGAATCAGTGGTTTTACATGTGCCTAAAACATTAAACGATATTAATAATGAGTTTTATGTTCAAGATTTTGGGATTGGCATGTCATTGGAACAAGTCATTAATATTTATGGCAATTACTTTGCTTCCAGTAAACAAAACGATTCAAATAGTATTGGTGGATTTGGATTAGGTGGAAAAACACCATTTATCTATGTAAAAGACAGTTTAGATGGTTTTAAATTGGAAACTACTTCACCAGAGGACGGTATTCGTAGAACATTTATGTTTTATATGGTAAACAATGAACATAACGGTCTGAAACCAGTGTATCGTTATTTGGAACACTTGGATGTAGAAAATAGTCCAATTAAAGGTTCTAAAGTGTCTTTTAAATTACATGATATTGATGACATTGCAAACTTTACTAATGCAATTGATGATGTGTTGTTATCACTGTATCCAATTCAATATACTGGTATATTTGAAGAAGAAAATGTTTTTGATTCGAGTGTGCATAAGTGGATGAAGAAGAATTTAAATCTAAATTTAACATTGGATCAAAGTAAAGAAATTTATAGCAATTTATCTTATGATAAAATGAAAAAATTAAATGATTCATTCTATTATTTTGATTATCCTTTAAATTTTAGAACTATAAGTGGTGATTATTTCCCACCATTAAAGATTAACCATGTATCTTTAATATTAGGAAATATTTTTTATCAATATACACTAGATGATAATGATAAAATCAATCAAAAAATCCAAGAGCTAAATATACTATATCGTCACATATCAAAATTAGATAAAGACTATCAAGTAGATGTTGGATTACCTATATTCCAATCAGATGATAATGGCAATATTACTTTGGCATTATCTCGTGAAAATATTCAAAAAACAGAATATAATGATAAAATTATTATTGATACTGTTAATCAATATTTGGATGATAAGGTTGTTAAAGTCAAAGAATGTTTAATTAACATGTTGGAAAAGTCAGCATCAACTATAAATTATAATTATAAAACGGATAATTTATATAACTATAATGGATTATATGGGGCATATCAAGAATTAATTAATGTTTTAAGTGTTAATCAATATTATCTAACATTACCACAATTAATTTTGGATGAGTTGTCTTTTATCAAAAAACAGTATGAAAATATGATAAAGAAACTTTCTAAATGTTTTATTGCGGAAAGTTATAATGATTCTTTTATAAAACAAAGTTTTGAACAAATTTTAAGAGATGTTGAAAGAAATAAAAGACTTCGTTATGAACCTTTTAACGATGATCATGTGTTTGATAATATTAATACACATGATTATAAGTTGGTGTTTTTAATTGATTCAGTTTCAAAAATAAAAACTAGGAAACAAAAAGATATTGTTTTTGAAAACTTCTTGAATCAACATATTAATAAAAGAAAATATTCATGTCATATTGTTATGTCTCAAGAACAATTTGATATTGTGAGTAAATTTGGTACTCAATTTAAACAGGTCATTGATTTAAATCCAAGTATTAATCCATTAATTGAGGAATGGAAATCCAATCAATTAAAAACTGTTCAAAATCATAATAACAAATCCGAAAAAGATGCTAGGGAAACAATCAAATCCAAGTTGTTTAAAAATGAATCTAATGGTTTCTATCTTGTTGATTTTGAAGATGGATTTAAACGAAATATTGAACAAATGAAGCAACCACATGATTTGTTTCCAAAACATTTAAACTTGGATATTGTGATTCGTCCAATTTTATTACCTAAAACAATCAAATTAAATATTAATCATAGATTGGATAATCTAACTTTTATTAAAAACATTCAACTTTTAATTAAAATTGGTGCATTAAGGTTGAATGATAAAAACATTTTAATTAATGAAGCTTTTTTATCAAAAACTAATGATTTTATTTGTAAATTGTTAAAGGGTTGTGAGTATGATAATAAAAAACGATTTTTCTTAGGTATGCCAACAACTGTATTTCGACCAATTAGCAATATCATCCCATTTAACTTTATTGATAACAATCAATTTGAAGATTTGGATAATATTGATATTTTCCAATATATTAATGATGAAATTAATGAACGTTTGGATGATGTTTATAAACAATTAAACAAACAAATCAATTTTAAAGATTTTTTCTTTACTTCGGTTGCAAAAAGAATATTTTTTACTTACCATTGTGATGTAAGAAGAATTTTTAGTCCATTTGAACAATTAATGACAAAGGATGAAAAAATATTGAAAGATATCTTATTGAATAAAATGGCAGATGTTTCAGAAGAAGTAGTAAATCAATATTTTAATGATGAACAACCAATTATGAAATATATGATGTTTAGTTATGAATTAGGCGGATTTGTTGATTATCTTAAATATCACTTTAAACATATGGGGTTAAGCAAAAAAATAAAAACATTTGATGATTTTTTTGAAAAACATGGTGTGGATATTATAAATAAAATACAGTTTAGATTTCCACATGATAAAATTAATAAAGCTGGATTTAAATATTCAAAAGAATTATATTTGGATTATGTGAAACCACTACTAACCAGCTTTGATGAAAAGTAACTAATATGTTTTAATATTTAATATATTTAAGATTTGTGAGAAAATTATAACACTTAAAGAAATATTATTTTTTTTTAAGTGTTATTTTTATATATCCAATTTTAATATCTGATATATTTTTATTTATTTTTCAATTTAAAAACATTTTATTTATAATTACATTAATTTACATAACCAAAAATTATGTAACATTTAGTTGGATAATAATAGAAAGTAATTGAAACTATTTGTTTAAAATAAAATTATGAAACAAAATGAAACTTCTTTATCAGCATTAAAACCAACTAATTTCAATATTTCCACTCAAAATTCCAATGTTATGGAAATGGGTATGGATATTGAAAATGGTAATCAAATTTCTGCTTTTTTCTTGTTGTCTAGCACATTATATAAAGAACCGTATCGAGCAATTATTCGTGAATTGGTGTCAAACGCTATTGACGCTTCAAAAGCAGTTAGCAAAGCTAAACCAGTTATCTTACACATTCCAAGTTCTACTAACGAAGATTTCTATGTGCAAGATTTTGGCATCGGTATGACATTGGAACATGTCATCAATGTCTATGGTAACTATTTTTCATCCAGCAAGCAAAATGATTCCAATAGTATTGGCGGTTTTGGATTGGGCGGTAAAACTCCATTCATTTATGTCAAAGATAAAGCTGATGGTTTTAAATTGGAAACTACGTCTCCAGAAGATGGTGTGCGTAGAACTTTTGTGTTTAAAATGCAAACTAATCAATATGGCGGTTTGCAACCAGTTTATAGTTATTTGGAAAATTTGGATGAAGTGGATAGCCCAATTAAAGGCACGAAGATTTCTTTTAAATTGGATAATATGACTGATATTGTGCGTTTTTCAGAATCCATCCAAGACATTATCTTTTCATCATATCCAATTGTCTATAAAGGAGTGTTTGAACATAACAATGGCAACACAACAGAAACATTAAATTCTATTTTTAAGAAAATATTACAACGTTTTAATATTAAAACAAAATATGAACAAATTGTTGAAAAATTGAAGAATAATGAATTAATCAAATTGGATAATGATTTTTCTTATATTAATTTACCAATTCATCAGATAAACACTAATAAAAATAAAACCATTGTTTCATTAATTTTAGGCAATGTTTTTTATCAATATCCAATTAATTTTTCTGACATAACATTGTTTACAACATTGTTGGAAAAATTAAAAGACATACATCAGGTGATTAATAAAATTGATAAAAATCATGTTTATAATGCTGCTTTACCTATTTTCAAATCTGATAATAATGGCAAAATTACTTTTTCATTGTCTCGTGAAGCAATCCAAGATAATCAATACAATAATGACATTATTCATCATTTAATTACTGATTATTTAAATAAAGAAATCCAAATCGCTCAAGATTTACTGAAGCAAATTATTAATAATAATATTTCTAATATTCAAAACAGTTTGTCAAAAAATAGAAGTTTTCGTTCAAATGTGAAACTATATTTACAAATCAATAACTTGCTTCAATTAAATAAGCAAAAAGATATTAAACTATCTAAAGAAAACAAATTGTTATTCACATCTTCTATTCAATCATTGACTGATGTGGAAAAACTTTCCAAAGTTTGTTATTTAGAATTGGAAACATATGGTACAAAAAATGTATATGTATCATTATTACCTAATCTACTTAATTCACAATTGGATATTAAAATTTTTATCTTGGATAATTCAGAACAAATTTTAAATAATATTCAGTATAATTCTGATTTTATTAGAAAATTTATATTCAATCGAGAAAAAAATCCTTATGGACAATTTAAGTGTCATTTTCTTACCAAAGAACAATTTGATTTATTAAAATCAGAATATTATTTTTCCAAACAGCCAGTTGATTTAAATCAAAAAGCAAAACAGTTTTTAAAACAAATTGATCACAAAAAAGTGACAGCACAAGTTGAATGTAATAAAGAATCTAAACGAAATGAAAAATTATTAAAAGATAATAAAATTAAGAAAATTGTTTACAACAAAAAGGATATTTACATTCCTAATGGAATTCAAACAATTGATTTTATGCAAGGATTACAATCCAGTTTATCAAAAAATCCAAGTAGCACTATGTTTCCAAAAAAACTTGGATTAAATATTGATATAAAACCAATTCAATTGCCAAAAAAACTCAAATTTTCTTTTGATTTTTTGACTAGTGATAATCCAATTTTCATTAAAAACACACAGTTTTTATTGGATATAAGTTCATATATGTTTAACCATATGTATGTGTATGATGGCAAACGAGCAGCATATATGAAAAATCATATATTAAATGAACTATCAGAATATGATATGACAGGTTGTAAACAACTGTTAAAATCAGTTAGTAATGTCATTCCGTTTGAATTTGTAAGCAATAGGGAATTGGATTTAGAAAAAGTAGATTTGCTTGATTATTTACATAATCAAATTAATAAACGATTGGATTATATTAAAGAATCCATATTGAACATGGATTTGAATCAATATATTAAAAATAATATTAAAGGTTACATGTTAAGTGCATTATTGGATGGTACTGATAAATCTAATCCAATCATCAGTAAATTAGAACAATTATATCATCCATTTATTCGTCTAATTCACCCATATGAATCCAAAAGCATTTCTAATATTGTAGATAATAAATTAAATGGATTGATTGATAAATTAATCCAATCTTACTTTAAAGATAAAGATGTATTGGAAAATTATACAATTTGTGAAGAATTAAAGCACTTTTTCAATTTTTTAAATGGATTCAATTTGTTTTTTGATAATCCACTTATTAAGTTTTATAGATTTGATGATTTTATAAAAGAATCAAATAGTAAAATTGAAAGAAAAATATCAGAAATTTATCCATTGGAAAAACATAAAGATGTACATTTTAAATATTCAAAACAGTTCTATCAGGATTATGTGGAAAATATTGTAGGCAAACTTATTTAATAGTTTAATGCAAACAGGAATTATCCAATTCAATTGATAAGTTAAAATAATGGTAACAACTATCAATCCAATTGATAGTTGTTATTTACATATATTAACTATCATTAAAGCAGTAAAACAGATTGACATGGTAAACTCATCCAGTTAGTTATTTTATTGTACTTGGATTTTATTATGAAATTACAACCTGTATCCAAAACCAAACCTACACAGTTCAACATTCCAACAGAAAATTCCAATGTTATGGAAATGGGGATGGATGTGAACAATGGCAATCAAATTTCAGCCTTTTTCTTACTATCCAGTACACTTTATAAAGATCCATATCGTGCAATTGTGCGTGAGTTGGTTTCTAACGCCATTGATGCTTCAAAAGCTGCAAAATTAAGCGAAGCTACACCCATCATCCTTAATGTTCCCAAAACTATTGATTCTGATGATTTTTATGTTCAAGATTTTGGCATTGGTATGACACTTGAACAGGTAATTAATGTTTATGGTAATTACTTTGCATCAAATAAGCAAAATGATACCAATAGTATTGGTGGATTTGGATTAGGGGGCAAGACTCCATTTATTTATGTCAAAGATAATCCAAACGGTTTTAAATTAGAAACCACATCTCCAGATGATGGTGTTCGTAGAACTTTTGTGTTTAAAATGCAAACTAATCAATATGGTGGTTTACAACCAGTATATAGTTATTTGGATGAATTGGATCAGCCCAACAGTGACATTAAAGGTACAAAAATTTCATTTAAACTAAATGATTCTAAAGATATTTCTGTTTTTGTAGAATCAATTGGTGATATTCTGTTTTCACTTTACCCAATCCAATTTACAGGTGTCTTTGAAGAAAACAACACATTTCAATTTGTTGTCACTAAATTGATAAAACAAAATTTAGGTAATGATGTTAAAGATTACCAAAAGATTCAACCATTTCTATCATCATCCCCTACTCACTCAAAACCAATCCAATTTAGTGATGATTTTTCCTATATTCCTTGCAATTTGAATAAAAATATTAATAATCCTTTCTTGGTGTTGGGTAATATTTTTTATTCATATAAATTGGATAAAAATACCAGTAGAAATCAAAAGTTTAAGAAATTACAAACCATTCAAGGTTTTATTAAAAAATTAGATAATAAATACGTATATCCAACTGGACTGCCTATTTTTTATTCTGATAAGAATGGTATTTTGACATTTTCATTGTCTCGTGAAAATATCCAAGAAACAGAAGATAACACACAAATCATTTCTAATATGATTAATGCTTACTTGGATTCACAAATTAAAGTCGAACTGGAACATCTAAATGTTGTTATTAACAAATTAGGTAAAAAGTATTTAAAACAAACTGCACAAGCTGATACCTTAATTAAACAAGTTCAACTATATCAATCCATTATTTCTTTAATTGAAAACAACACACAATATAATTTATTAGAGGAAAGTTTATTAAAAAAACTTCAAAATTATGTTGACTCTTTAGAAAATGTTCATAAAATCCAGTCATTTATTATTTTGAACTTGGATTTTATTACTAATCTTTATAATGGAAAAGTTTCTTTTAAAACTGAAAATACTCTTCCATGCTTTGAAAAGAAAAACACCAGCTTTTTAAATACTAAAAAGAATAAATTCTTAATTTTTGATAATGTTAAAGATTTTGCCAATAAAGGTTGGGTAAAAGATTTGCTAAGACGGCAAATGCGAAGTGAATATGGAGACATTTTTTATATTGTGAATCAAGAACAATATGAATTAATTAAAGCAAACTATGATATTAATCCAACTATTTTCATTGATTTTAATCAAATCTTACAGGTTGAAATGATTCAGCAAGAAAAGGAAAAAGAACAACAAGAATTGGTAAAAATTGAAAGACAAAAACAAAAAGAAGTTAAAAAACAGGAAGCTTTATTACATAAAGAAAAAATGTTGCAAAATGAAACTGATGGATTTTATTGGGTTGATTTTGTGAAAAAAATTCGTATTGCTGCTAATAAAAAGACTATTTTGCCTAAAGAACTAAAGGCGGCTATAAATATTAATCCAGTTGTTTTACCACAAACTTTAAAATTACCTGTCTTTACAGATAATGAAGTTATTAGTAAAACTTTGATTAAAAATATCCAATTCTTGGCAAATTTTAAAGCACTGTCTTTTGAATCAAAAAGAAACCAAACAGTTTTACGCGGACTATCATATTTAAAGAAAACCAATGATTTTTTAAATAAATATATTAAATTTGAACAAATTGATAAAAGAATCGGTTGTAGAGATTCACATGGTCGATTTACTAGTTACGATTATAATGAAATGTTTTATAGTATCAGTCAATTAATTCCTTTCCATTTCGAATCCAATTTGGAAGATGATTTTGATTTGTCCAAAATTGATTTACATCAATATATCTTGGATGAAATCCAAGATCGTTTGAATTATATCTATCAAGAATTGGATAAACAAATTGATATAAAAATTATCATGAAAGAAGAAGTTAAAAAATATATTACAAATAAATATTCTATTAATAACAGTGAATATATTAGTGGTATTTTTAAAGAACTATATAAGCCATTTATCAGTTTACTATCTAAACAATTGACTAAAATTAATGAAAAAATTTTAGATGTCAAATTAAATGATTGTTTTGATGAATGGGTCGATGCGGAAATGAAGAAATTGGATGGCGTGGATAAGTTTACTATTGTTAAAGATTTATCCAAGTTTTTCTCAATTGTTAATGAATATAGGAAAATTATAGGACATGAAAATATTAATGAATATCACACGTTAATGTTAGCAAGACAATATGATAAAAACATCATAGAAAAATTATTGGAAATGTATCCAATTAAACAATATCCAAATGTAGACTTCAAATATTCTAAAGAATTCTATGTGGAATTTGTTAAACCAATTATTAATCAATTGGATTAATGGTTCAGTACATGGATAATATGTAGTGTGGTCTATATGATATCTACAATTTAATATGTGAATTAACATAATAACAAGGAATATAAATGTATTTTGAATATCATTTATATTCCTTGTTAAATTAAATATTTTTCTCATGTTTAAAAGTATCATTTTTACCATCAGATTTTCCTATTTTTACTTAGATTAAAGTAATCTAATCCATTCATCTGATATAATTCAAATTATTCTTATTTTATCTTGAGATTACACAAATGAATGGCAATATCCAATTTAAAATTGATGATACATTTACATTATTACATGATATGGGAGTATTGTGTAAACTGGGTAATAATCCACAGCCAATCTATTTTTATAAAAATACTGTAAATACTGGATGTGCAAAATCAGATTTAGTTAAAATTCAAATTTTATTAAAAAATAAAAAGTTATCATTTATTCAAAAATTTGATGATAGTCAAGAGACTATGGCTGCATATCAAACAGTTGCTCATTATGATAATTTATATCGTTTGGTTATGGAGTCTAATAAAGAAGAGTGGGATATTGTATTTTCTACATGTATTAACAGTATTGTGGATCAAAATAAAGAATTAGACAATAATTCAATACAAGTTTCTTATGAAATTCCTGCTAATTTGTTAATTATCTACCAATCTTTACCAAAAGAAATTGCTAAACGTTCTGATTTATTTTCCCCAAAAGTTGGATGGTTATTGGAACATCAATTATCCAATAAACAATTTCCACAATCATCAAAATTGCAAGGGCATAACACTGATACTAAACATAATGAACAAAATAAATTAAATCAAAAATCACAGATTATTCATTATAAGAATTTGCCATTTCTATTTCACAAGAAAGAATATTTTAATTATTTTAAACAATTAGATACAGAAATTATCCAATACATGATGCAATCCTTAACATATCCAGCCTATAATAAAGGGGATGAAATGTTAGCATTGGCACACTCCAATGTTTCTTTATATTGTGCCTTTATGTCTTTTGCAAAACAACATGTAGGAAAATTGTTTGAGAATGATTTTATCCAATCCAATAAACAATTGATTTGTAGTAAATTATTTGACTTATGTACATTAATGATTCAAAACAAAAATAAGATTAATAATAACTTTCCTTTATTATCATGGCAAAACTTTTTCAAATTAGTTTTTGTTGATTTAATTGAATTGTGTGATAACTTACAGGACAAGTTAACTAGAAATATTGTTTTAGAAAAGTTTGAACATTATTCCGATATGGTATCTATTATTGCTAAAAATATTAATGTAAAAGATAAAAATGAATATCCAGTAGACTTGGAAAAAATCATGGTGCTGTTTGAAAACTTGGATAAGCAGAAAACACTGGGAAATCTGTCCCAAGCAGTATTTGATTTTCAAGCTGAAAATGAAGAACGTGAATTAAGTCTTGTGCTATTTAGAATTAAATTTGATTCAAAAGAAATTGAAGCTATTCTAAAAGAAAATCAAATGTATCATTGCCAAACAGATAAATTTACCATCAATGATTTTATCTATAAACCTATTACTTCCAAAACGGCACTTAAACAAGAAGGTAACTTTATGGGTAATTGTATTGCAGGGCGTTATAATAATGGTAAAATGTCATCAATTGGCACAAACAGTTATCATGTTCATTTGTTTTATCATGTAGAGACACCACATGCAAAACATGAACATATTTCATTAGAATTGGATATGAAACTTAATAATTTAACTAAGGATAAGTTGGAACAGTTGTTCTTGTATAAAACTGCTATTAATAGAGATGATATAACATTATCTGTCTATGAATCACAAACAAGATTTGGTAAACAAAGACCCGATCCTGATATTCTTAATCAAATTAAAACTGATTTATTTGAATTCATTTTGAGTAATCCAGTATTTTATTGGATGGCAAATGATGTTTAATAATTGGTTTCAAATTAATATATAACATATCAATTATGTTGTGATTTCAATTTAATAAAAACACGTGCATATTTGCGTTTACCATTAAGAAACACTTTATCATTCCTGCCTATCCAATCAAGTTTTATTAATTTGGGATGTGTGTATTTTATACTGGAATCTAAGTCAATAATTTCAAATTGGCTTGGATTATATTTATCTAAAAAACTAATTGGCACACCCATAACCCCATCAAAATTACTTGGAATTAATTTTGTTTTAGACACTTCAATAGCGTAAAAATTATTGTATTGATCATATAATTCAGTTAAAGATGGATTTTGTACTTTATTTTCCTTCATGGTTTTTAATGGTAAGATTTGGGGCTGTTTATCATGTTTAATATTGGTAAGCCAAATTGCTGATACACTTTTCATTTTTTTATTATCCACAACTATATCAAAATCATCATGCATTGTTTCAAAGTACAATCCACCAGATGTTTTTGTATATCCATGCCATATTTGGTTATTTTTAAAATAATTAAAAGTACTTCTATTTGTAAAACAATTTTTATTGCCAATTATAATAAATTGCTTCTTATTGTTCATAATCCAAGTAAGAAATTCATGAAATAATGAAAATGGTGGATTAGTAACAATTATGTCTGCTACCTGACAAATTTTCTTTATTTCTTCACTGCAAAAATCTCCGTCTCCATCTAAATACTGCCAATTTTTCCTACATTTATTATTAGAATCTATTACTAAAATTTTACCTTTTTCATGATTACTTGAAGTCAATGATTTGGCATAACTGGTACTAATAATTTGCTTCAATCCAAATTTATCAAAATTATCAATAAAATATGTAACAAAATGACTGTATTCTGGATCATCACATGGCAACAATATGGTTTTATTCTTGAATATACTTGGATTATAAGATGTGTATTGATCTATTTCATTTTTTATATCTTTATATTGTGTGTAAAAATCATCTTGGATAATTCGTTGTGCTTGGTTTAGTTTTTTATTCATAAGTCATTATAAGTTAAACATGTAGTTAAATTGTTAGTGTAATAATATCTAACAAATAATATTCATATAAAATATAAAAACATTTTTGTGATTGGATTAACATCTTATTATGCCAAAACAATCATATAAAACAATTAGAATTGGATGTTATTATTTAACTGCAATCATTTAAAAATAAATTTTATTTTAAATCAAGCATTTATAAAAATTTTTATATTTTTTTATAAAAAGTAGTTGACAAGATATTTTTATGTACTATAATAGCAAAATAAATAAACAAATTTAAAAGGAATTTAAAAATGAATGCAACTGTTACCACTATTATCATGAAGCAACAACAAAAGATTAAAACTTTTGTTGCTTCTTGTGGTGGCTTGCGGTTTCATTGAGATTTTTGTTAAAACTCAATTTTAGATTACCAACCATCACAATAAAATGTGATGGTTTTTTAATTGATATGTGATTTACAAAATAATTAATAACAAAAATTCAAATCACTTCAATTTATAAAATATAATATTTACGGTGTGTAACTTAATGGTAAAGTAACTGGCTTTTAACCAGTAAATCTGAGTTCGATTCTCAGCACACCGACCAGATTATTGTTACATAGTTCAATGGTAGAACGGACGACTGATAATCGTCAAATAGTGGTTCAATTCCACTTGTAACAACCAAAGATATTGCTGTATAGTTCAATGGTAGAATAGGCGTTTCATAAGCGTTAGATGAAAGTTCAATTCTTTCTACAGCAACCAAAATTATTGTGGATTGGTGTAATGGTAGCACACTGAACTTTGACTTCAGTAGCACAGGTTCAAATCCTGTATCCACTGCCATTTTTTGGTGCATAACTTAACGGTTAAAGTAGTTGGCTTTTAACCAATTAATCTAGGTTCGATTCCTAGTGCACCAACCAGTTTATTGTTACATAGTTCAATGTTAGCGTAGCAAATGTGGTTTGATTCCACGTAGCTAACAACTAAGATTAAAAACAAAATAAAAGAAATCCTTTAATAAAATAAAGGATTTCTTTTATTTTGTAGATTACAAACTATCTTTAACAACCATCAATCGTGTTCAAGTACATCTAAAATATGATAAATATATAACTAACTATTATCACATAATATTTGGCATTACAATATTTTTATATTGATTTATTCATTTTTACAAAATTTGTAAAGTATTACATGATGATTTACAAATAATTCTTAATCCACTTATTACCAATTGATGAGATCTGTTTCCTGATTAGCTTTTCATCCAAGTTATTCTTAATAATGGTATCCTTTTCTTCTTTAAATACATCCATAGCCAACCATTTTAAAAATACAGGCATATCTTTTGTTTCAATATGATAACCATCATATAATCCTTGTTCACAAAGATATTCTAATCCTTGTTTCAATCTGCTTTCAGTAACAGCATAATCTACAAACTCCTTAACATTATTAAGTTGTTCAATATCAATATTGGCAATTTTATCTGCTTTTGTTACTGAATGTAATTCACCTTTTACTTTAAAACGTAACACTTTGTTGTTATACAGTTTATCACTACGCCAAACAATACCCTCACCAATTCCAAGTACACCAAAATGTTTAGCTACTGGACATTCGTTTTCAACTTGTTCTGTTAATTCAATTAATTTCGTTTGAGATTCTTCTGGATGGTTAAAATCAATATCTAAATGCCATGTTTTAAACATATTGATATTAAAAACACGAACTTCTGAGTTTTCAAATAAAGATATGAATTCTGATTGATATTTTTGAACACCATCTTGATAAATAACAAAAACATCAAAAACAACAAACATTCTATCCAATTCTTGGATGGCAACTTTACTTTGAATGGATTTTCCACAAAATTCACCAAAAACAACAATTGTGTCAACAGGTTTTGATGATTCTTGAATGATTTTCTTGACAGTTTCTTTTAAAAATTCTAATGTTAATGGCTGTTTTGTAAAAGCACAAAATCCATAATGATCTTTTTCAATGGATAATTCATTATTTCTGGATTGAGCGGTCATTTGGATAATTTCTTGATGTTCATCAACATTAAACAGAACGCCAACATTCACACCATGTAATTTAACTGTTCCAGTAAAAGATAAAGTTGGAATATTATTTGGTTGTGATGAAGTGACGACTTCTTTTACTACTTTTCTAAAATGTTCAATAGATGGAAATTTAATCATAATGTTTCCTTTCATATGCAATATTTAGATGCAATTTAATTCAATTATTATGTGTATATCATATTGATATAATGAAATAAATTATTTTGTTTTTTTGTACACCTTGTATACTACATCAACGAACAAATCCCATTAATTCTTGCATATATCGTTTTGGTTGTAATATCTTAAATAAACTGACTTTTTCAGTTTCATGAAAAGTTTTAAATTCTTTTTTAAATACTGGATGTGTACTGATTAAATTATTTAATCCATTCATTATATCTGGTTCAGAAATAACTTCATGTAATTTAGGTGAGCGTGACAAATTAATTTCAAATTTATATTTTAATTTATCATTCAAGTGTTTCACAAATTCTTCATATTGTTTTTCTTGGATTAAAACCATTGGATTATTATCTTTTTCAAAATTATGAGTGCTTCTTACGTATTCTACAAGGCGATCCAACTGTTTTTTCTTACCCAAATGCATTTCATCCAAGACAGAAAACAATAAATTAGTTTTAATTTGATTTGTAGCATTATAATATGCAATTAATAATGTGTTTTGACTAAATTCTTTAAAAATGGAAAGATGTTTTGCATTATCTACAATTTCAAAATTGTCATTAATGAATTCAACAGCATCAGGTTCATTAAAATTGTCATCTTTTAATTTGAAATTATCATTTTTTCTTAGTAAAGATAAGAACTGTTCAAAATCCAAAACCTGTTCAGGCGCAGCTAAATTAAAAATATTAGATGGTTTTGGATAGAAAAAACATGATGAAACGCTCATATTGGTTGTAGCGATACTATATACATACTCAATAATGGCAGATGTAAATTTTGACATAAAAACTCCTAATTTATTTGGATAATTCAATATAACTTGCTAATCAAGCCAATATATATGTGTATTGATAAATAAATGACATTTTAACAGATAGTAGCGTAAAGTTGGATTTGTTTGTGTTACTTTTTGTAGTTACTATTAACTATCTAGTCTGGTATATGTTCATTTTGTTGATTTTCATATTCAACATATTTATTTCACCAAACCTAGTGATTTTGCTCTCATTTGAATATATCGTACCGCTAAAGAAAATTCTTGAGCAGTTTCATTTATGTCATGTTGTGTATAAAATTCAATGAATTCTTTTCGTGGCAATAGTAATTCTTGTTGAAACCAGTAAGCTTCTTGAAATAAATGCAATTCATTTTTATCATGTACACTTAGATTTTTCTTACATACAAAACCATCAGGATAAATGTCAATATGATTTTGATAATGTAAAACATAATGTCCTATAGTTTGTGCAATAGTAACCTTGTCATATGATAATGAACTATATGATGACTGATAAATTTCAAAATCATTTTCATTATGTACAATTAAAGAAAACTTGGATGGTTTGGTAATAATGTTACCATTCATTTTTTTCACCAATGAATCCAAGCTCCAACTGGTTTTGTAATTAAAATTATATTGGATGGCAAATTGGCGGGCACTTTCTTCAATTTCATCTTGTGTTTTTAATAACGGTTTAGGCAACATATATATCCAATCTTTAATATATTAATGTTTAATTTCTATGGTAATTTGACTAAATTATCAAACAACACATAATAATCCAAATCGCACTTGGTTTCAATATGGTTTGCATTTATTTTCATATATTTGCAATTTTTAGTTTAGGTGGACTTGGTTAATATAATGTCATAAAAATAGAACCTATTACATATAGTAAATAGATTCTATTAGTTATTATTCCACATCATCCAATTTCAATACATGTTAATTACAAATGATAATTCAACATATAATTATATGCATATAATCCTTTAATTATATCTTCAATAGATTCCAATTTAAACAATTTCCTGAAAACAGGTTCATATTTTAAAAAATCCATAATTTTGTCAATTTGATAATCATAAAAGAAATCTTCATAGATGGATAAACATTTGTTATTTTTAATATTAGCAATAGTTTCTTTACCATAGATAATTTGTTCTAATCTATGTTTATCCAAATAGCTATATCCTTTAGTAATAATTAATAATGTGGCTAATACATTTGGATTATATTGGATATGATTATTTTTTAATACCGTACTGCAATAATTGTAACTATTTTGCCAATCAAAACAATTAATAAATAATTTAATGTTATTCATTTCTATCCTTTATTATTTGAAGTTTTTTAAAACATGTAATGATAAAAGATCATTCTGTTATTAAAATAAAATTATTTGCTTTTATTTCCATAATATATTTCTTTCACAAATTTGGTTAATGATATGTTTTATTAAATATTAATCATCAAAAGTCCAACAAGTTGTTGGACTTTATATTTATCTGAATTTATTCAATACTGATGGGCTTTTGTTCTTTGGTTTCAAAAGTTTGTTTAGTTGTTGCGTCAGAAACCACATTACAATAGTTTTCCAAGTCAATTTTTGGATAACCTTGCATTTTTAACAATGAACCAGTCACAAAACTTCCAAGTTCCGTTTTATAGTTGCGACATGCATCCATCAATTTTTCTTGGCTGATTTTAAACTCATTACGTCCAGCAACCATTGAATTTTGAATATTCAAATACAATTTGTTATCCAATTGCAGATTTTGTTCTTGGATAAATTGCATCATTGGAGAATTTTCTTTACCATCTTCACCAACTGAATGATTACCATAACGACCTGACATAGTGGTTTTAATCACTTCAATTAAATCTTTTTTATATTTGTTTGGTACTTGTACCATTTCAGCAATCTGTGTTGAGTAATTACTCAACGTGCTTTCTGATTTCTTTTGTAAGTTTTGGATTTGTTGTTCGTAGGCATTACCTGTATTATATGTGCTACTGTAAACTTGGAAAGCGATCAAACCAACAACAAACAAAATAACAAGTACGATAATAGAATTTTTCATTTTTAATCCTTTAAAAATATAACAAATAACATATGACATATGGAATTAAATACAATTTACCACTGTCGAGATAAAAACACAATTAATAAAACTTGTAAAACTACTGAAATAACCAAAGTGATATTGACAGGCATTTTTGATTCGGTTTTCTGCAAATCAACAAAACGTTGTTCATCATTGGATACGGCATGGTAGTTTTGCAAAATAAAACCCATGTCTTCCAAGATTAACTGTTCACTAATTTTATCTTTATCACCCATATGTTTGGTAGTAAAATCGGCAACCAGTTTTTGATTGGAATCATTTTGTGCAAAGGTTTCCAGTTTGTTCCATTGGATTTCACCATGTTCATCCACGCCATAAACCATAATCAGTTCTGTTGGTGCTGCACCGTCCCATTCATCAATAAACGCATTATAAAATCCAACATCTTCATTAGTGATAACAATCTTGAAATCATATGGCTTCTTCATTAAATATTGCGTTATTTTGTGTTCTAAAGTTGTTTTGAATTTTTCTACATTACCAAACTTATCCAAGTTTACTACACGATTATATTTTCCAATATCAAATACACTTGGACGTTTGGGGATTTTACCTTTATATTGACTAAGGACATCACTACTGGTATCAAATGCATCTTTTTTAAATAAATAAAAATTTGTTATAGAATCTGCATAAGTATAAGGGGAATTAATCTCAGCATTTAAATAAGTAAAGAAATCAACCTCTTCTTCTTTCTTAATATCATTAAAAATCTGAATAATCAAGTAATAGTGATTTTCTGTTACTGTTCTTGTGCAAGTTTGATTATTACCACATGAATAACTTTCTGTCCTTGTAGTAATTCGATGGTCTTTATCCACCAGAACACCTTGATAGTTTACAGTGGAACTTGGATTTAACATGTGGTAAGAAATAAATAATTGGATTAGGATAATGAAAAAAACACCAATCCCACCAGCTTTCAAATAATCTTCCTGATTGCTTGGTTCAATAAAAACAAAACCACAAGCAAAAATCACTAAAGAAATAATAATGGAAATAAAAAACAGTTGTGTCATTGTGGATCGCAGATAGTATTCAGTAATTATTAACAGGTTTAAATCCATGTTGGAAAATATAATAAAAACACATTGTAACTATGTACTTGCGTATTAACGTTATAGCTTATTTTAAGCTGTAAACAGCACACAACCACCACAATCCAATATGTTAATATTCCATAACTACATTATATATCCAATCTAATATAAACAGTGTCAACTGTGGTAAGTTTATGTTAAGAATTATCTATCAAGATAATGATGTTAACATCATGTTTAATTAACTTATTAAAAGATTGTTTTGATTAAACAATTAGTTAAATTTCCAAATAAAAGCTATTATCTTCTATATTATCTGACTGGATAAAATCCAGTAAATCATTAAAAATTTTCTTGCATTCATCATAATTATCATATCGTTTGTTATATTTCTGTCCATTATGACAAACAATTTCCAGTTGATAACTTGGGTGTTTAACTTCGGCAACAATGTAATTGGTATTTTGTTTTTTCTTGGATTTCACATAGGAAATTTGAGCAATATGGGATACATTAATAGCTGTTTCTCCATATGAATTTTTAATAATAATCATTTTTATTTTATCTGTTTTTATTAAATTAAATTTTTCTGTTTGATTATTTACATCTGTCATTTTTATCCTTCTTTCTTTATTTTCATTTAGTCTTGAATTACTGATATATTATATATCTTATTACATTCGATCATTGATCTTCAAATATTGTATTTCAATTGTGACATTATGATGAATGATATTTAATCAAAGGTGATTTTGGACATATCTTTTGTTAAATCAAAAATCATATTTTCATCCAACATATATCCAAAATTATCAAATCCAACGTTAAGAATTTTACCGTTAATTTTATGATTTAAATTTCTATCATGGATATGTCCATGCAACATAATTGCGCCACGATGCCCTTGATTCCATTCAAAAATTGGATAATGAAATAAAACTGCCTTAGTCCCATCATATAATTGAATTTCTTTATATGATGAAACAGATTCCAACAACCCTTCATCCAATAATTCTTGTTTCATTGGTAACAGATGTACATCATGATTTCCAAGAATCAAGTGGTGTTTACCATTTAATCTTTTCAAGATGGATTTGATTTTGTTTAAATCACGATAGAAAAATAAATCACCTAAATCGTACACAACATCATTAGGTTTCACTGATTTATTCCACATATCTATTAACATTTCATCCATAGTTTCCACATCTTGACAATGAGAACGATATTTTGGACAAAATCTCATAATGTTCTTATGTCCAAAATGTAAATCAGATGTGAACCATGTAGTTTGTTCATTATTTTTAGTTTTTTCTTTTTTCAATTTAACTCCGTTTTTTTCTAAAGTTTTAATTATTTAAATTACATTCATTATATAAATCAATAAGGATTTTTGCTTTGCGCTTTTCACTGCGTACTTTGGCTAAACCACGTCGTTGCTTTGCATTGCTGGCGTAGCTACTGGCTTTGCCGTTATATTATTTTTCAAATAAAAGTTCTGCCACTTTTCTATTAATTTCATCTTCAACTGAAATCAGTAACATTGAAACATTCCACTTCCTACCATAGTCTAGAATATTTTGTAATTTTGGATAGATTGGTCTATCTGCAGAATAATAATCATAATTCAGCACTTCAATATGGATTGGGGGAAATTCTGATGTATTGGATGATGAACGAGTGGACACAATTTGTTGTAATAGTTGGTTTAAATCAAAAGCATCCAAAGCGTTCTTTAAGTTAAAATGATATTTTATAGTTTTATCATGTGAAAGATTAACAGTTTTAGAATCCATGTTTTCATTATTTATTAAATATTCAATGCATTGATTATATGCGATTTTTAATATAATTGTCAATAGTCAATGATGCGTAAAAATATTTAAAGATATTGTAGCTTGGATAAAAGTTAAGGTTTTTGTGATAAAATGGATTGTTAATAAGCAATTTTTATTTAAGGATTATCATGCAAACTTATCATTATCTACTTTCATCTGATGATGGATTATATGAATTACATAGTAATGTTCAAAAGGCAATTGATAAAATTACATCATTGGAAAACCAAAAAGATGAAACTAAAAGAACTCAAATTAAACAGTTCCTAACTTATTTGGATAAACATGAAAAGCAATTTAAAAATAAGGGGGCATTTTTATTAGCTTTCTATCTACTTGGCTATGTCAATGAAAGCATTGAATTCATTATGGAAAAATATTCAAAACAAATTGGTTTTACTGGATTTGATTATGAAGAAATAAAAAATTTATTACAGAATTTTGTTTTTTATGAATCATTGGAACAAAAAATCCTACCGTCTAATTTTCAAAAAACACTTGAAAAAATTCATGTAACATTCAGCAATGAAGATTACAATATGGAAAAAATTATTGATTTTTTAGAACAAACATATACAGAATCTGATGATAAGAAAAAAATGGATCAGTTGGCTGATTTGTTTTATGATTATTTAAGCAATCGCATGTTAAACCTTATCCAAAACACCAATGTTATATTTACTGAGTTGATTGTTAAAATGAAAAAATCTTTGGAAAATGGTGAAAAAGATGTTTCTTTATATGAACAAGAGTTCATAGATGAATTGGACATTTTACCTATTGAAAATTATAGAATTGAAAAAATTCCATTTCTTGGCTGAATTTTAGAATAGAAAAGCTATGTTTTACACATAGCTTTTTATTTTGCCTATATAACTATATCATCATCATATTAACTGATTCAGTAACCATGTTAATATATTAACAATGTTTAGTGTATATAAAATAAAAACAAACGAAAGCTATCATAAATTTAATTATGATAGCTTTCGTTTTAACACATATTATTGATTCTTTTCAACATCCAAGTACATTTCATACATGGATTGGATGTATTTGTCATCACATCCTGCCAAATAGTCAATCACTGTTCGTTCTTTGCTGACATACTGCAATTGCTGATTTGTGTCTTGGTAGCCATTCTTATAACGGTCAATATAACTTTTACCAATATACAATCCATATTTGTTTGTTTCATCAAAACCATATTGATAAAGAACATTGAACAATGTTTTCAAAATGGTTTTTTGTGTAACACGTTCTTTTTTCATATTAAGAGTATTGTACACATTATCATACAAGAACTTCTTGAACAGTTTTACAGATTCATAAACTGAAGATGGTAATGCAACCAGTGGAGCATTATCTTTACCATTTTCTTCAAAGAATTGATAATATGAAATCAATTTATTGTCTGCAAAGCGTTTCAATGATTCTGAAATCAAAGATTGAGACAGAAAAACAAGGATTCGTTTATGAACAAATTCATAATCTGACATTTTTTGAATCAGTTCATCTTTATTATCAGTTTCAAAACACATTTGGATAAAAGGTTCATTAACTAGCATTTCTGGAATCAGCACACCAAGTTCCAATGCGTCTTGTGTGTCACCGGCAATATAAGCAATGGCATCACAAATATTCATTACTTGGCTTTCCCCATAGTTAAATGGAGTTTCTAACCCATGTTCTTTACGTTTTTTCAAACCATTTAAAATGACGTTGGAAATATTCAATGGTTCAATAATTGTAACTAAACGAACTGCCTGATTATTGTGTTCAAAGCTTTCTTGACCTTGAGTATGTTCTTTCAACACTTCATCCAAAGTATCTTGTCCAATATGTCCAAATGGTGGATGCCCAATATCATGCAGCAATCCAAGAATTTCAGCTACAAGTGGATTCAATCCCAACTCTTTAGCAATATAAGAGGACAACATAGATACTTCTAAGGAGTGAGTTAAACGTGTACGATATTTGTGCCCATTAGAGCCATTACGGTTATCAAACACTTGTGTTTTGTTTGCCAAACGTTTAAATGCATCAGAAAAAATTAAGTTCATTTTATCTTGTTCAAATGAACTGAAATTAATACTCAACTCATTTTGACGTTTTACAGATAGAATGTTTTTTGTGCTATTTGCATTTAATGCATAACTGTTCATTTTAAAATTCTTTCAATTTCTTAATAAAAGTTTTGAGTAATGTTGCTGGATTAAGGCAAAATAATAACCAACAACCTATATAATTATCCATTATAATAAGTTATTGGTTATAAAACGTTTTGATTATTTAAAGTTTTGTTAACTACGTTAACTTCGTACTACTTAGTATAGCACATAGCCACTTTGCACAATGAATTATTGCATCAATATTTCATATTCTTTTAGTAATTGTAGCAACTGATTATCCAAGTCTAACAATAATTTATTGTCATCTGTTTGATTCAAATAATTTAAATATATATTCTTTAATGATTCTTTAAAACTTTCAAATTCATGATTTAAATCTGACTTCATGAATCCTAATAAATGATTACTTGTCATTTCATTATATATACTTTGAACTTCATGAGAAACTGGATAAGTTAAACATTGCTGAATACATTGATGATAATTATCATTATTCCAAATAGATTTAAATATATATTTATCAGATTGTGCTACATTTTTTGTATATCTACAGGTTAATCCAAATACAAAAATAATCTTAAACATATATTGATTCATATACTTTTCTGAATCCAGTACATTTTGGATTTTTTGCAAATTATTACCAGACGAATTAAATATAGTTTTCTCCCACCAATCCAAAGCGTCTTTGAATTCATCAAAAATATTGAGTTGTTTGCATGTTTCAACCACATCTTCAATATTACTATTCATCAAATCATTATAATATTTACTCATTCCATTTTTGGTCATAGTTAAAGACATATAGAATTGAGTAATATTCTTTTTATCATATGAGCTATTATTGTTTTTTAACATTACTGTTGCCATATAACTTAATAACAATTTATATATATGGTTATTAAAACAATTGTTTAATTTTTTTTCTTTATCTTGGATTTTTTTAATTTCTTTTGTTACTTTTTGAATTTGCTGAGAGCAATTTTGTATATCTTCATATTCAAGTTGTACTTTATTAATAAAATCAGAATCCAGTTCTCCTACAACTTCTGTTTGAATTGGATAATTTTGTGTTGTTTTGGATTCATTTTCTTTCAATGAATCAACATCATGACTAGATTGAAACAATTTATATATTTCAACATTAATTTCTTTTTCTTCATTTTCATAAAAGTCAAGAATAAATTGTTCTATATCTTCAACAGTTAGGTATTTTTTATTGGCAATACGAATATGTAATCCAATTCCATAACAGTATTTGTTATCTTTTTTTACATATCCATGAAAATAATCATTTTTCATAATATATGGATATTTTTCAATATTATCATTGTAAAATTCATTGAAATCTTTAAACTTAGCATTGATATTATTCCCTTTTTGATTATTTATTTGTTTCAATGCGTATTGGTAATCACTGACAACTTCTGTTGCATCATAATATGATGTAGTAATAGTAGCGTTGTAGAAAACGTTTTTATGTATTTTTGATGGAAAATAGAAATCCATCCAAGAGTGATAACGAGCATGGATTTTTGTTAATTCTGAAAAATCACCACTCAATAAATTTTCATTGGCAAATTCTGAGTTGTAATTTCCATTTTTATCACAACAAACATGTTCCGTAAAAAACAAACCGTTACCTACCCCATACATTTTTTGTTTAATGTATTTTTTAATTTCATTCAATTGTTTCTTTTGCTGTCTTGTGGACAACTTGGAAAAAATAATGTTTTTATCAATTTTATTATTTTTGTGAGAATTTAGAATAAATTGTGTGCCAAATTTATCTACATAATCCATTTTTTCTGATAAAGAAAGCAGGTTGTATTTTTTTGTTTGCGATTTGGATAATAATAGAAATTTATTGGAACTTAAATGCTTCATTAATCCCCATTCATCAGCAGTTCGATACTCATTACGCCATTGGATTTCTTGGAACATTTTGTTCTTTAATATATTAATATTGTGTTTCTTGGATGTGTGTTTTTTCTTTTGGGCAATGGCGGTCATGTTGTTCTCCAATTATTAATAAGGTGTATTTTTAAATGTGATGATGGTTTTTAATTATTCATTTACAATTAAAGAAAATATTATCTATTATTAATAATAACAGTTAACATTACAATTGTGGTTATGATGTATGATTAAGTACATCTATATCTTTATTGAATTTTATCATTTTTCTATCATCCAATCAATTCTTTTGAATCATCAATTAGTAAAATAGTGTTAAATTAATTATCCAAGAAAAATAATAATATTGGCTATTATGTTTATAATATTAATTATTGAGTTTGCAGTGAATAATTGATCACATCATCTTTTAAGTCATGAATGAAAAATCATTTATAAATTAATTGATGATAAACTATAATAAAATGGCATTGTGATTTAGCGTAGCGATCGTAAATTGTAGATAGCAAACATTGATAAATTGAATTAAAATGCAGTGTAGTAATCAAAGATGGTAATTTAAGAATAAACAATAAATAATACAACTTAAAATAAGGAATGAAACATATGGGTGGTAATGCAACAAAGCAATATAACACAATCAGATTGGATAAAGATACATATAACAAAGCTTCAAAATTATTGGTAAACTTGATGAATCAATATTTGGATAAGCCTTTTGAAATTATTAAAGCATATGAAACCAAAGATAGTTTTGGTGACTTGGATTTGTTGTCTGTTAATAATACTGATGATTTTGAAAAGAAATTATTAATGAATGAGAACGGTAAAAATGTCTTTATTCATGGTGTGGTTTCTGATGGAGGGATAAAAAGTTATGCTATTTCATTTAAAATAGACAATCCAACTGATCCAAGTGTTTTGCTAAAAGATAACTGGACAAAACCATTCCAATTGGATTTTATACACAAATCAGCAGAAGATTTTGATTTTGCAAGAAAATATTTCTCTTTTAATGATTTAGGTAATTTTATTGGTCGAATTGCGTCTGGGGCTGGATTTAAATTTGGATTTGATGGATTGTATAAAAAAATTCATTTTAATGAAAATGGCGATATTGTTGATGTAAAATCATTAAAATCTCAAAGAGAACGTCAAGAATTGGCAAATGGAAAACCTGAAAGCAATAAGAAAATTGAAGTTTTAATTACTAAAGATTTTGAAAAAGCAATAGAGTTTCTTGGTTTTGATTATCAACGATATACTCAAGGTTTTAAAACACTAGAGGATATTTTTCAATACGTACAAGAATCCAAGTATTTCCATTTGGAAAATTTTCTATTGGATAATCGCAAAGCAGATGTAAGACATCGTGATTTAAAAAGACCTAATTACAATTTGATGGTTGATTATTTTCAACAAAATAATCAGAATCATGATAGTTTACCAACTTATCCAAGCACATTGGATTTATATGTTCATTTTCCAGAAGCTGAAAATAAGATTAAACAGGCTATTCAGAATGTAGGCAATGAAATAAAACTGAATAAAATAATTAATAAATCAGAAATTATTAAAGTGGCACATAATGAACATAATGTTGATTTTTTTACTTTTGGTAAAAATGACATAGTGTTTAATGTATCTTCAAAAGTATTGGAAGATAAACAAGAGTTTCTGGATATTAAAGTTGATAAACAGAATTTTGAACAAATCATATCTGATGGTGACAAACACTTTATCAATATTGCTCAAACCAATAAGATTTTGGATAAAATTAAAAATAAGGTTGAAGATTTAGGGATTGAAAAAGTTTTATCTATGAAACCTGAAGATGTGTATTCCTTAATTAATGAACAAATGGATTTTGATATTTCTAAAAAAACAAGAAAATTAAAATTTAGATAATGATGAACTGAAATATAAAATTAAGTAATAAAAGAACCTGATTATATCAGGTTCTTTTAGTTTTTACTGAATTTTTATTAGATAGTTGGCTTAAAGCCAATATAGTATATCGGCTTTACATAATCAAGCAATAAGTTACCAGAAAATTTCACGCCATGCGATACGTCTCAATCTATTTTTACATATAGGCCCATTGAATTGAAATGATTGTATTTCATTGCCACTTTGGATGAATAGGTTGCGTTTATATTCAGATTTCTTGTAGCAATTATTACGGAATTTATAATCCCCACCAAGCTCTAATGATTCGCCGCTATAACTTTCTTCACCGTTTACGGAAACAGACAGATTGTTTTGACGGCTACCATTACTTAGGACAAAAGATGACACATCATTGCTTACTTTGTAAGCAGAATAGATTTCTGTTGGTGCTTTGATTAGACGACCATTTGCATCTTTTTCGCCAGTGTTTGCAAAGTCAATGTAGGCATTACCATCTTTAGTGTTGGTAGTAATTTGACCGCCATTTGTAGCATTCAACTGCAACATCCAAGATTCTGAATTAGTTTGTGTTGTTGTGCTAACTGCAATACATTTATCTTGTGTATCGCCATTAGTGTTTTGGTTTATATTATAACTACGTGTGATTAATATAACCGTTTGCAATTCCAATTGTGGACGTACTACAACACGCTCACCATTATTTTTCAGATTAATATACCAACCATTTTTAATTATTGCTGTTTTATAACCTGAATGTTTTGCAACATCTGTTTTAGGAACGAAAACTAAACGTTCTTTTTCATCTTTTGTCATAGGCATAACAGTTCGATATTGTTCAGTTGATTCTGCCCAACGTTGTTCAAATAAATCACGTTTTGTTGTTACATATTGTACAGGTTTATCAATATTGTCATAAATGCCATAAACAGATTGTTGGGTTTTATCAGTTGAATCATCAGCATATAAGTCACTACCTGTACCCCAAATAACCACATATTCATTTTTACCTTTTTTCAGTACGGCAGGAGCAGAAGTAATAGGTTGATCTCCACTAAAGATTTTAGTTACTTTCCAATCATCTGCTTTACTACGCAGGTCAAAACGATACATATTACCCTGATAGTCACCAGTATACACTACATCAATTACGCCATTCAAATTAGTATCAATTAAAGTTGGCTCAGATAAACCGCCTGTTTTACCAACACTGATTTTTTTAATAATTTCAGCTTTGGATTGTTTGCTGTTTGTGCCTTGTATGTCTGTACTATCCAGTCCCACATCATTTTTCAGGGCTTTGTAAATGTGCAGTTCAGAATTTGTATTTTTCACATCATTACGATCATCTGCATAGCCGTTAGCGGTAAACACAGCATAGAATACATCTTTACCGATTCCTTCACTTAAAGATACACGACCAATATGTGGTGTGCTTACAGTGTATTCTAAACCATTTTCTTTGGTTTCAAACATTGGAACACTCGATAGCATATTGTTATTATCCAAACCTACTGGTCTACCATTAACATCATTACCAGAAACATGTAAGGTAAACATACCTTTACCACCTTGCCCCATATTCATTGCCATAAAGGTTTGTTTATTGGCATTGCTTTTAAATCTACTGCCTGATGTAGTACGAGCCAAAATACCACCATTTAATAGGTATTCAGGTTGATTATCTACGTCTTGTCCATATGACGTGCTGGCTTGTTTGGATAGGTACTGTGCCATTGTTTTATCTTGTTTAGGCATGGTTGCAGGCATATAGTTAAGTTTTAAATCATAACCTTTACCATTATTTTCAAACAAGTACACCATACCATCATTAGCACCTGCAATCAGGTATTTGTTTTGTTTGTTTTTTAGGTCTTTTACAGCAACAATTGGGGAATCAATGATTGCTCCCATATTGCCATTGTTGCGATAATCTGTTGGTACTTCTTTGCGTGCAATCCAGTTAACCATTTTTTTCCAAGCACTGCTATCTGCATTGTACAGACCAAAGAATTGATTGGATAAGTTGGCTTTATCTAACCACTCATTGTTATTACCCATATTAATAATAATTTTACGATTATCATTGTGATAGTTTGGATTTTTATATTTTTTAGTATCTATTTTACCATTGGTAACATCATAAAGTTTAATGTCACTAATCCATTGAGCAGTATCAAGTGTTGCACTTAACAACAAACTTGGATTTTCTTGTTCATTTATAGCAGGTTTAGCTACTGAGTAACTTTGCTTTTTATTAATCAAAGAGGAGGCGGCAATATTGTTGAAAATATTATCAAACGCTTTATTCAAATCGCTAGAGTTGGAGGCAGAAAAATAGAAAGTGTTGTTCTTTTCATCCAAATCTTTGCCAGTTGCAGCATCGTTCAGATATTGACGACCGTTTTCGCTTAAACTGTTACCAAAACCAATAGTATAGGTTTCAATGTTTTGTTTTGGATACAAGTCTTTATTATCGTCCCAGCTCTTACCAAAACCATCTGTACCGTCTAAAGACGTTTTCAAATCGTTTTTAGATAGTTTACGACTAAAATAAGCAATTCCATAATCTTTACCAGCCATGTGTTGATTACTAAATGGATCAAGACGAGTTGATGGAGAAAATGGTAAAGAATTACCAAATACACGAGAGGCAAATGGAGTGCTTACAATCATACGATTAAAGCTTAGTTCTGTACGAGATTTGGGATTATATGTACCTGTGTAAGTTTCTTTAGCTGGGTCGGCAGATGCATCACCGTCTGATAGGAACACAATATAGTTTTTTTGGCAACGGTATTTCATAGCATCATTCATTTTAGAAATACTATCCACATATGCCTGAGTAGATGGGGTTGAACCTCCATGATAAGCACTGTTAAACCAAAATGAACCATCTTCACGCATACGGATAGCACCATATGGAGTGGTATCATCATTATTTGGTTTAATTTTATCCAAGTCACTCAACACTGTTTGCCAATTGGAAGTAAAGTCTGTATTTAAACCTGCTTCTGACAAAGGTTCGCGTAAAGGAACAGTGTGCCACTCATTTTTAGAAAACCAATAACGTTTAGCACTGTCTTTAAATTCAGCCAATTGACGTGGTGTCATTTTCTCAGTATCCATTTGACCATATTTACCATAGTTAATGGTACGAATACTCCAGTTTACCTTATCTTGATACTTTTCAATCTGTTTTTTCATAGCTTCAATAGCAGTTAATAGACGTGAATTACCCACATCCAATGTGGTATGATTCACATTACTGTTTTTACAAGTTCCAGATGGTTCAATCTTCAATGTGTCTGTAATATTGTCACGAGTATATTTTGGAGCAGGGAAACGATATGGAACACCTTTATAACCTTTTTTATTGTTGTATGTGCACTCGACAACCATAGATCCACTATCATCAACAAGTAATAAAATATTTGGATTAACACCAGCTTCTTGAGTAACTGTTGTATTGTTTAAATAAGATGGCAGTTTGCTAAATGTGGCAGCATTTGCCATTGATATATCAGCCAATGTGGTAACAACAAAATAAGCAATTGTTTTGATTTTAAATGAATTATTCATAATATTCCAAGTTTTAATCTATTAATGTTGATTGGATAGTTAGCAACACATCTAAGTATCACTAACTACGATGTTAGATCGTTGTTATCATATGATATATAAATATTAATATGTGTGAATATTTGTTATTTTTTGATAGTTACATAACTTTTACAATATTTTGATTCATTTTCTGGATTATACACACACTCAGTTTTGCGTTTATATTGATGTGGATCATTATTTGCATAACTTTTTGTAATCACAAAATTTGTTAAGTACACCATACAAACAACTAGTGTTACCATTTTTAAACTATCCAATGAAATAAAAGAATCTAAAATAGAAGTTGTCCAACCATATTTTTCCGCTGATTCAGTAATGTTTTGACACATTGTTTTAAATGTCTGAATCAAAATATATCCTAATACTGTTAATCCAATAAATACTACAGCCATGATAACATCATTCATTTTATATACTCTTAATCTTAGTTAAATTGTTCATTCATGTAATGAACTTGATGAAATCAATTATACCTGCCTTTTATTATATATGTTTATTGCATAGTTTAAAATATGTAAAGATTTGAAAATTCATAATGGATGAAAACTTGGATTTGGTTTTCTTTAAGTTGTTCATTTAATTATGTTAAACGAATAATATTAATTTGGCATTTTATTACTTAATTAAAATATATTGAAAAATACATGGTTGACTGTGTGATTAAATAAATTTGACTAATGTTTTATGTTTTGATATAATTTTTGTACTGTAAGAGTTTACCAAGAACATATTTAAACTAGTGAACAGGTGTTTTTGGATGGACAGTCAAGTTGTCACTGACTTGTTATAGCAACTTAATCATAAGATTAATATCCGAACTACAAACTAAGGTGAAACTGCGGTTGCTAAAATTTAAATACAACATCCAAACTTTTCAACTTTTTATTTTCATATTTCATGATGATAAAGTGTTAAGTTTGGATGTTTTATTTTAAAGTGACCACTTATAAATAACGATTTCAACCAGTTAACATCATTATTTATAATAGCTATTATTAAATCTATTAATTACAAAATAATCCAAACAACAAATACCATTTGCACATACAAGTTACTCATGTTATAATGTTCAGGCATTAAGTACCAATTGACTATTTATAGTTCAAGAGTAAAACTAACAGGTTATAATCATAACCAAGTTATGAAAATAGGTAATGAATAATATCGTAGATCGCAAATAGAAGATTGTAGCGAACGAAGTTAGGATAGGATATGTTGTTTTTAAAAAATGATGATGGTTTGTATCAATTTGATTTCCCAAGTATTAAAAAGCATTATGACATACATATGTTATATAAAAGTTTAACTCATGGTAAAACAAAAAAAGATAAAAACATCCAAGATAAAATGTTGCAACATATTGAGCAAAATCATTTGTCATTTACAAAAGAGGATGTAGCTTATCATTTTGATATGGTGAGACAAGATTTTGAGGATATGACTGGTAAACTATTGGATCAAGATGAACTGGTTACGATTTATTTATTAAGTCAATCAGAAACCATCCGTAAGCAGAAATTTATTTTTGATTTATTGAAAATGAATGAAATTTTGAAAGTTAAACTTTATTCATATAAACATGCTGCTTTTGAAGAAAAAATGCCAGTATTGTATAAGTCTGTTAGGAGACATATTAATATCTTCACTTCACGTTATCATGATTTCATGGATTATATTTATGATTTTGAAAAACAACAAAAAAGATATTCCAATTTAATGACAGAATTGGATAAAACCAAAAATATCCAGTTAAACAATACATTTGAATTATCTTTTCCTTTTCCTAAAGATATGGAAAAACAATTAAATGATGTTGTAGAAAGATGTCAATCAACTAATGAAAAGGCATGGAAACAATCTATTGCATTAATGAATAAAAATTGGTTTGAGTATTTTTTTATTCATTACGACCAACATATCCAAGAAATTGAAAAACAAAAAGAAAATAATCAACAAATACTGGATACAATGTTGGATAACATTAAAAAATATTATGAAAACAGAGCTTCACAAACAGTACAATTAACAAATTTAAGTCAAATGTTGGATATTAAAAGGTAACGTATGATAAACTGGAAAACAAAGGCGAAATTTATTTTTTATCTAAAAAAATTGAATCGAACTGGCACTCTTTCTTATAAAGGAGAGAATATTCCTAGACATTTTATTTCTTATTTAATGTTGTTAACGATTTTTAAAACTATTGGTGTACCATCAAATTTATGTTTAATAATATTTTGTTTTTTGATGTTTGCTGAATATTTCTATTATTTGTGCTTTAAACATCAATATCAACAACTTAATCCAAATTATAAAAATGTTTTAGATAAGATTCTTTTTAGAAAAAGAAATTCCGTTAAAATCCAGTTGGAATTGAATAAACTGGATTTGGCTATGCAATCTAATTCAGATGTTTATAAAAGTTTTTCATCAGATGATTTTCCTTATTTAACTAAATTAATCAGACGATATGAACGTTACAATGATTTTAAAGAAAAACAAAATAATAATGAAAGTGCATACCATAATGATTTAGATAAACTTAATAAAACTAAAGAATCCAATCCACAATTACTATTTACTATGGATAATGTGGATGATGAGTTGAATAACTTAATTAATAATAAATTCAAAAACTTAAATAATGAAAAACAGTTTAATGTGATTGAGACTACAAATAAAAACCATACTAGCACTAATAAAGAATCAAATACAACATGGTATTAAGGATGATTATATGGATATAAAGACTGAAGCAAATATAAAAATTTTTTTTGATAAATATAAAGATTGGATGCCATTTGGTTTTAAGTTTATAGTATGTTTAGCACTCTTCAGAGCAATAACCGTAATAGTTTTTGACTCTTTAGATTTTTCTCTTCCTGTAATATATGTTACAATACAATCCTACTTATTGTTTTTTATTTTAGTCCTGTTTCTACTTCCTGTTGTGCTTTTTTTATATTTGATCAATTCTTTTCCAAGATAGATTTTAAATATAATCGTTTTTTATTATGTTGTTTAATTTTGAAAGAACACCACTCATCATCCAAGTTAAACTTGGAAATAAATAAATTAAAACAGGCTATTGAAAATGAATCACAACTATATAATGATTTAAACAAATTAGATTTCCCTTATATTAATAAGTTTGTATCACGATATTATCGTTATAAAAAATTTAATCACACATCAATCAAAAACGTTGTTAAAGATGATTTGGATAAACTAAACACACCTAATCCACAATTATTAACTATAGATAATGTGGATAATGAGTTGAATAACTTGATTAACAACCAGTTTAAAAACTTAAATAATGAAAAACAGTTTAATGTTATTAATCAGACAAATAAAAAAGATTTTAATGTTAACGGCTAATGATTAAGGACTGAGAATATGAATATAAAGACTGAAGCAAAGATACATGTTTTTTTTGATAAATGTATAAATGGTATTAATTGGAATGGTGTTTGTTTATTTTACTTGTCTTGTTTATATATACCACTATCAATAATTTTCCACAATATTATAGTAGCATCATTTTTTCATTGGAAAGTGTGGCTCTTACTGTTAGCTTTAATTCCTATTACTGGCTTATTCTTAATATTCATTATGGATACATTTGAGATTTTTTTTGCCAATATAAAATTTAAACATGATAAAATTTTATTATGCCTCTTATTATTAAAGAAACATCACTCATCATCCAAGTTAAACTTGGAATTAAATAAATTAAAACAAGCTGTTGAAAACAAATCTCAATTTTATAACGATTTAAGTAAATCAGATTTCCCTTATATTAATAAGTTTATATCACGATATTATCGCTATAATAATAATTATAGTCATAAAAAAATTAATCACACATCTGTTAAAGATGATTTATTACAATTAGTGAAATCTGAGTCAAATATACAACCATTAATGTTAGAAAACAAATCATCATTTGAACAATTGGATGATGTTTTGGGAAATTTAGTAAAAGAACAAATAAAACAGAAAACAGATAAAACATATCTTGTAAATTGATTGATTTGCAATAGGTAGGTTGATTTCTTCTAAATTAAACAGATAGGCAGATAGGTTAATTAAATGCTGAATAAAAGATTAAAATTCACTCTTTATCATTTTATCATATACCACTATTTATCCAAGACAAGATGGATTTTTGGTGTGTTTTGGCTGGTGCTTTTAATACCCAATGTAACTAATCAGTTAACACCTGAAAAGTTGTTATGTTTATATCTTTTTTTAATAATGACGTTTGAAGTGTTTGAATGTCTTACACATGTTTCTTTTAAAACAATCAACTTATCAAAAACAAGTAAACTGATTTTATCTTATCTCTTGTTAAAGAAACACCACTCATCATCCAATTTAAACTTGGAATTAAATAAATTAAAACAAGCTATTGAAAATAAATCACAATTGTATAATGATTTAAATAAAGTAGATTTTCCTTATATTAATAAGTTTATATCACGATACAAACATTATAAAAACATAAAGTTTAATCCATACATTAATAAAAAACTTAAAAACAATAGGATTGCTCAAGATGATTTGTTACAGTTATCATTATCTGAACCTAATATGCAACCATTCAGGCTGGAACATACATCATCATTTGAACAATTGGATGATGTGTTGGAAAATTTGGTAAAAGAACAAATAAAACAGAAAACAGTTGTAACCAATAAATAATTATCAAAAGGAAAATAGATTTTTGATACACAAATAAATAAGATTGCAGTGTAGTGAACACTGATCATAGCAACGAAGTAGCTGCGCCGAAGTTAGCGATCGTAGCGTAGCGATAGAAGATTATAGATTGAAAATTGCAGATCGCAGAAAGGAAAAACAAAATGTTGAATAAAAAATTAAAATTCACTCTTTACCAATTTATCATAAACCACTATGTATCCAAGACGGACTGGATTCTTGGAGTGTATTGGATTTTAATTTTTATTATCATGTTAACCAATTCAACCTATCTAAACGATCTAAATGTTCAAACTAATCCTTCTATATTCAATATCTTTTTTATGTTTTATTTTCCTATTTGGCTTATATGTCAAATTAGTGGATGGTTTACAAGTTCTTCTTTTAACAAAATTGATTTATCCAAATCAAACAAGTTGATTTTATCTCGTATTTTATTAAAAAAACACAACTTATCCAGTTTAAATTTGGAACTGGATAAGTTGACTATTGCATTAAATAACAAATCTTCACTATATAATGATTTATATAAAAAAGACTTTCCATCTTTATTCAAATTAATCACTCGTTATGGAAATATAAAAAATAAATTAAAAAAGATTAATAAACAAAAACCAAGTGTGGAACAATTAAAAATTCAAGTAGATATAAACAATTTATGCAAATTAGATTCTAAACAAAATGCTTTTGATAAACATGCTGATGTGTTATTATTAACTATGGATAACTTGGATGAAAAGTTGAATGATGTGATTAATCATCAATTTAACGTAGTAGCTTCGCCGTATAAGATTAAATTACCTGTTGAAAACAGTATCAACAAATAAGAAAGAAATATAAGATGAATATTAAAACATATGCAAAAATCAATATTTGGATAACACAAATAGCTTTTGCTTTTCTTAGGAGAATCGCAATATTTGCTTCCATTATTATATATCCAATTGTCATTTTTATAAATCCACCTGCGAAAATTTTTTGGTTCTTGATTTCATGTATATTTTATTTAGGAATGTCAGGTGCCGTCTTAAATTTTATAAATAAACATTTTAATATAATCCAAAAATTTCTAACAATTTCAAATTACCAAAAATTTATTTTAAGTATTATTTTTACTAGAACACATAGTTCAACTCAATTAAATTCTGAATTGGATAAGTTATCCAAAGCTATTGAGAACAAATCCAGTTTTTATGGTGATTTAAATCAAACAGATTTTCCTTTACTTAATAAATTATTCCGTCGTTTAGAACAAACAAAACAAAAGAAATCTGATAAAGTAAAACATGATCCAACAAAAGATAATCAACAATTAGTAGAAAATATTCAAGAAGATTTAACTAAACTTGATTCATTCAGTAATCCAAAATTATTGACAGTTAATCATGTGGATGATGAGTTGAATAGCTTAATTGCAAAAAATATAAGAAAATCAATTGATTCCAAAAAAGAAAAGTGTAAAATCAATAAATCGTAAGATTAAATTCAAGATGGATTAGGTATATGAAAATTAAAACTTTAGCTAAATGGCACAAATATTACAATCCAATTTGTCAGTGGTTTGTTGTCTTTATGATGATTTCTACAATTATTATTGTAACAACATGGATTGTAAATTATGCAACATTAACAAAAACAGAAATGTTAACAATGTCTGATCTTGCTAATATATGGGTGGGATATGTGTTCTTATTAACTCTTACTACAATTCCATTTGGGATTTTAGGAATAATATTTCATTTTATTAACTTGTGGACAATGAATAAATTACAATTTAATTTATCTAATAATAAAAAGTTCATATTGTTGTGTTTAATTTTAAGAAAACATAAAAGTAAAACTTTAAATTTAGAATTAGAAAAAATAATCCACATCTATAAGAAACAATCAAATGTCTATCAGGAATTTAATGAAACTGATTTCCCTTGTTTAAACAAACTGTTTAGGCGTTTCAAAAAAATGAAAACAGATTCATCAGATTATATTAATAAATTAACTGCTCATAATGATTTGAATAAACTTCATTCACATTATTTTGATAAACCAAAATTATTAACGGTTAATCACGTGGATAATGAATTGAACAACTTGATAAACAATCAGTTTGCCAATTTAACTAGTCAGAAAGATATGGATTGTGTTAAAATGAAATAAAATTTACGAAGTTCATGAAACTCAGTCAATTTAGGTACTTGGCACGATGTACATAATTGATGAATTTTATAAATCTAAATTTTATTTGGATTAGGTGTGAGGTAGCGTAGCAATTACAGATTGTGGCTTATGTGGATTAAAATTATTAGATAATAGTGTAGCGATTGCAGAATGTGAATAAGGTTTAAAAATGAATATCAAAAATAGTTTAAAAATAAGTATAACTTTAGACAACACACTTGAGTTTTTGAACAAAATGGTTTTGTGATTATTTAAATTTACTGTTTTTTTTATGGTTTTATCACCAATTTTATTATTCATAAATTTAAATTTGACAACATTAACAACAGTATTTGAACTATATATAAAAATTTTATTACTAATTCCTTCTTTAAATATCTTATCAGCAGGGTTAGTTTGTACAAATAATAGTTTTAATAAGACAAAAAAATATTTAAAAACAACATATAATGAACAACTGATTCTCTATTGTTTATTTAGTAAACCAAACCACCCATTCAAGTTAAACTTGGAATTACAAAAGATATCTAAAGCTGTTGAAAACAAATCCAGTCTTTATCAAGAATTAAATGAAAATGACTTTCCTTATTTAAATAAACTGTTTAGACGCTTGAATTGTTTACAAGCTACACACAATAATATTGAAAACATATCATCTAATGATTTAAATAAACTTAATATATCCAATCCAATGTTATTAACATTTGAACAAGTAGATAATGAATTGAATAATTTAATTGGTCAGAATATTTTGAATCAAAATATAAAATGTGTGAAAACAATGGAAAAGTAATATGCAGATTAGAAAATTAGTAAAACTTAAATTTTATTTTCCATTTATAGAAAGTTTATTTTGTTTCTTAGGAATAATATCAGTAACATTTGGTTTTATGATGTTTATACAAACATTTTACCAACAATACCTCCCAACTCTGACATTATGTCCTATTATTCTCATATGGGACAATCAATAATAAAGCAAACAATTAAACTAATGGAATCACTTCAAATGAATAAAGTACAACACCTTTTGGATTTATATTGGGATTACAAAATTCCTGTGAACTTGGATAAATTGGTTAAAAACATGGGTTTGCATGTTCGATATGTAGAATATATAGAAGGTGATTCGCCTGAATATAAATTGACGGGACGAATTGATCAGATTAATGGTTTGATTGTCTGCTCTATTAATTCCACACAATCCAATTTAATTCAAAGGTTCACTTTGGCACATTTAATTGGACATTATATATGTAATCATGGATTTGGATTTAAATGTAATTTGAAATCTTTTGATGTGATAGATAGTAAAAACTTGGATATGTTTAACAGCACCATAGATCCAAGAAATATAGAAGCCAATAAAGTTGCCATCCAAATCTTAATGCCAGAAGTGGCTGTCAATCATTTAATTCAAAAAGAAAACATTACTGATATTGCAGAATTAACTAGATGGTTTGAAGTGTCTCAAACAATGATGCTAGATAGGCTGAAGCAATTGGATTGGTTAAAATGATTAATAATTTTAATTACATTATTTTATTTATTAAATTTTTATCAAAATTGATAATAACCAACATAATCCAAGAACAATTGATAATTGGATTATGTTAGTTATAATATTTAATTCTTCTTTAATTAGATTATGAAATAAGTAAATGATTACAGTGATTTATAATGTATGTTACCATTATCCATGTGTTTAATTAAAAACTCAAAAACTTTTGTGATTTTCTTGGATTTATTTTTGATTTTACCTATTTTTTGAATAACAAAAGGAATATCATTGATTTTAGTCTGAACGCCATGATTAGTAAATATTGAAAATATATTTACTGAAATAATATTCTGTTCTTTTTGATAAGAATTTGATAAATCTTCTAAATTAGACAATTCATAAAGAATGTTTTTTGTTAAAAATGGTTTAATTCCAATTTTAACATCATCCAAAAACTCAAAATTGATATAAACCAGTTCTTTTTTATTTATCTCTTGTTTATCAGAAACACAAATAAAGGAATCATGTTTAATATCTTGAATTAATTGGGTGTCTTGACAATAACTTTCATGATAATTTGGTGTTAGAACATGTAACATTTTTCCATTAAACATAATGGTTGGGAAACATGCAAAACCATCCACTTTTTGCTCATTGTAAAAATACAACTCAATTAAATAAGCTTTTTTAGTTTCATCATAAATGGTTGCGAGTTTAATCACATTCTCCAATGGAATCATTGCTGCTGGATATTCTTCATCAGTAATGATAAGTAGATTATCTTGAATTTCTAAGTTTTTATATTGCATATGTTGCCTTTTATCGAAATTGTTAGTTATAAAGTACAAAGCAAAGTGTGAACATGTAACACATAAATCAAAGTCACATTTGCATTTTACATACAATTATCTAGTTTACAATTGATTTAGACAAGTCTAATCAATTTATTAACTTATTGATCATTTTGTGAATATTAGTTCAGTTTTAACAGGATCAATATCCGACATATACTTTTGTACACTTTCCATATTAACTGAATGAAACAGTTTAATATGATTAATCATTTTGTGGATTTCTTCAGAGGTTTTATTTTCATTTAAACTTTGAATGATTTTGATGGCTTGGATAAAGTCTTTGCTAGATATATTATCATAATTATCCATCCAATTACTATTATCCAAATTTTTCTGTTGTTCTTCAGTTAACGATTTACTGGATTGAATGATTAAGTCAAAATCCTCTATCTTTTTAATTACCTGTTGTTTTTCTTGTTCCAATTTTACTTTAATGTTTTGTATTTTTTGCTGTTTTTTAGTATATCCAAACACTTTCTTATAAATCTGATCTTCATCCATTTCAGATGTAATAGTTTTTCCTTGAAATTGAGTAGTGAAAATAACATGTTCATTTCCACTTACTTTGGTTTCATCAATGGAGCAATTAGATTTGAATGTTTGAATAAAATCATCAATATTACAAATTTGTGGTAAGTTTAATTCGATAGTATGAGGCATTTTTATTCCTTTGATATTTGGATTGTTTAATAAATAATGTAATAGTCAATCACCAAACATGTTATGTAAGTAATAATCAAAACAGGATAATTGGTAACATATAGAATAAAATATAAACGATATAATGGTAAATTGCTTATATGAAATGTAGTTTAATTGTAAGTAAATGTTATAAATTGTATTAGATGTGGTGATAATATAAAACATGTAACCATAAAGCATTATATGGCTACATGTTTTATTATTTTCAATCTTTATTATATGTGTAATTAATGTACACCATGATTATGGTTTCATTCTTTTTATATTAGTTTGTTCAGGTTTCACTTCTTCCAAGTTATCAAAGACATCAACAAGAAACTCTTCATATACTAAATCTTCTCCTATATCCCCAACAACCTCTTTCATAGAAGCTCCCATAAAACGCAATGGATCATTATCAGTTGTTTCCAATATTCTTTTTTGTGGCTCACCATTAACTTTAACATCATAAACTAAATATTTACATTCGTCATCATATTCAAAATTGGATTCATACTTTTGTTCTAATTTATCAATAATTTTATCTGCCACTTCTTTTAAATCCATCGGGGATTCTTGGGAAGTGATTGAGGAAAAGATATTTAATTTACCATATCCATCAATACTATAAAATCCGTCTTCTTCTTGGATTTTATTCCTAATCACTTGTCGAATAGTTTCTTCCGCCCCAAATTTTTCTGTTATATCTTTCCAATCAACAGGTTCAACTTTATTATCATCATATCCATGTTTTTCACAATATCCGTTCCATAAATTACGTAATTGGTCTTCACTACCTTGTGCTAATCTATAAGCTATTTCATCTCTTAATGTATTGTAATCAACATGTTTTACTTCATAATTTTCATTTGACATCTTCAATTTCCTTAAATTTTCTATTTAACCATAGTTACCATCTACTTATATATTTTACAAATAAAATATTATAAATATGAATATTGTCATGTCTGTTTTCATAGCCTTAGTTGTTTTAGAATTATATCAGTAAATATGATCAGTTTTCAACTTTAATTTATAATTTTATATCAAATGAATTTTCGGTCTAAGTTGGATTGAATTATATAAATTTAAATCACAACAATATAAAATTATGTTAAAATAACATTTTCAATGTGTAGTGATAACACTTGGTAAAAGTAGTGAAATTTTACAATGAATAGTTGTTAAGGTAAGAATAAAAAAAAGAAATTATTATTGGCAATAAGGTTGTCTAATGATTCTTAATATGATTATAAGATATGGTGAAAACATGAATATTAAAAATATGGCTAAAATCAAACTTCTTTCATATAAAATAGATATGTTTGTAAGCAAATTGGATAATGGAATAATAAAATTTACACATTATATTAATAAACATTTAGGGGATAAAAATAATGACAACATCATACCATTATTATTGTTTTTATGGGTCTCCCCAGCTTTTTTTTGCAACTTATTTCCAAATAGTACGCTTTTATTTGTTATATGTGTTGCTATTAATCTTTTTTTTGTAATAAGTGGTTTATTATTTGCAACAAATAGAATACTAATCACATTGATTGAAAACTTTTTCAAATTTCGATACACAGATGAAGAAGAATTTGTTACTTATCTTTTAAGTAGAAAACACAATTCATCTAAATTAAATTTTGAATTGGATAAGTTGGCTGCATATATTCAAAATATAAAAAGCTCAAAAGAGTATTTTTGTTTGGAATTATCAAAATTGGATAAAAACAATTTTACATACACACAAAAATTGTTTATACGTTATATTAACTATATAGAATATAATCATAATAAATTTTTTATTTTGCAAAAAGATTTAAAACAACTTAATATAAAAAATATTAAGGAGCAAAGATTTTTATCTTTTTATGACATGGATAATGAAATAGATAACTTAATTAATAATAAAATCAAGAATAAATTCTAAATTTAGGAAACAATATGAATATTAAAATTTTATCCAAACTAAATATATTTTTAATAAAAGTTTTTGCATTTTCACAAATAATAACTTTATGTTATTTTATCAACTTTTTTACAAAATTTTTATTAATATTTAGTTTATTTGCAACTGTAAGTGGTATATCTATGAATTTAGCACCAAATCATGAAGCAGATATATTAATTGATAATTTATTATTTCAAGTAATATTTTATTTATCCACTATATATTTACTAACTTTTATTATGGCATTTTTTTTATTATGGATGACTAATAAATTGATTGAGTATATTGGTAAAAAATATTTTTACTTGAATATTTCCTATTCTAAAATTTGTACTGTTAGTCGTCTTTTTATCAGACACCACTCATCATCCAAGTTAAAACTGGAATTAAGAAAATTATCCGAATCTATAAAAAACAAGTCAAACCTTTATAGTAATTTAAGTAAAAATGATTTTCCACAGATAAACAAGCTATTTAGACGTTTAGGATATCATTATCTTCAAAAAGATGAAAACACATTAAATTTTGTTGATAATGACGATTTATCTAAATTGAATATTAAAAAACAGGATATGTTGCCTTCGTCAACTTCGTTACTAGAGTTACCTTTGGTAACATTGGATTATATAGATAATGAATTGAATCATTTAATTAATAATCAATTTAAAGAATTGAAGATTAGGAATAAAGTTTGAAACATAGTGATCGTAGATAGAATACACCATTAAAAGGAAAATTAATATGAAATTGAAAAATCTTTATAAAATATCCAAAATAAATATTTACAGCAAAAATATAATAAATTTCATGACAATTTTATCTACAATATTGGGTATGTTTTGTCTTCCAATCGTTTTGTTATTCATAACACTTTTTGTTTTTGGAGTCACAAACAATTTTGATACAGATTCATTTGTGTTTTTCTTGGATTACATATTATTTATTTTTATTATCACACTAATACCTGTATCTTTTATTACAATTATGGTTGAATTTTTATTTAAAAAAATTCTTGTGAAAGCTACTTATAATAAATTAAATTTCAACATTCCAGAATTCGAGAAAACCATTTTAATGCATTTAATCTACAAATTTCATGATAAACACAAAATACACATATCATCCAAGTTAAACTTGGAAATTGAAAAGTTATCACAAGCTTTTGATAATAAATCCAATATTTATAAAAATTTAAGTGAAACTGATTTTCCTTATATTAATAAATTTATAAGACGTGTACTTCAGGTTCAAAGTGGTTGTAAATTATCAAATTCATCTAATATTGAACAATTAGAATTAATAAGTCCAGAGGATATAGATAAACTTAATATGGATTTAAGCAAAGTGATTCCATCCAATCCTAAACTTTTAACATTGGATTCTATGGATAATGAATTGAATAATATCATTCATAATCAAATGAAAAATTTAAATAAAGAAAATGTTGAATTATACTAGTTAAATTAAATTGAATAACATAAAACTGGATTGAGTTTATAACCAATCCAGTTTTATGTTATTAATCAATTAAGTTTGATTAATTTTATCCCCATTACATCTGTATTATCACATATTCATTTTATTCAACAATTGTCACACGATATTGGATATCGTTTTCATTATATCTGTATTTTCCACTTAATCCAAGCCAATCAATAATCAAGCGATACAATAATGTTACTTGTAATAGTAATGAATATTTTTCATTATCTGATTCTTGTGGATAACGAAAACTAAACCTATCTTCAACATATTCTTGGATTACTTGTTCTGGATATGCATTCAACTTATCCAATTTTTTCTTTTTACGAACCTTACCAATTGCAGATATATTTGGATTATTGTCATCCAAATTGTTATCAATTTTGTATTGTTGGATCAACATTGAATCCAATTTTTCCTGATTATATTGGATATTGTTTTTTTGACAAAATTGTTTTAGATATTTTAAAAACTTGTTTAAATTGTAATATCCAGTAGGCATCATTTTTATATTTTGTTTATCTTCATTATTCATATGATTGAACTTATCAGATGAGTCTTGAACAACAATATAATCCTGCTTTGTTAATGGATATTTTTCAAGATTAAAAGATTCATGATTTGGCGTTTTGTCAAAAAGATAGATATAGTAATCATCATTATTACACATATCCAAAATGTGATCATAGGATAAATATGATATAAACTCAACAAATGGTTTTACTTTATTTTGGTCAAGTTTAGTCTTGATATGGTTAGCCATATCTTCACGCATTTTTTCAATTTCATCTTTGATTAAAGCACGGTCTTGGAAGATAATGAATTCTGGATTAAATAACACATCTTTAATTAAAGCTAAATCTACTTTACCATCTGAAGATTTTTCAAACATGTGAAATGAATCCGCATCTACTCCACATTCTTTATATTCTAAATCAAAACATAGTTGTTCATATTCTTCTTCATAGAAGTTATTATTTTCATCATATAAACAAACGTTTTTAAAATAAATGTCATTGCAAGCCGTAATTTGCTTCAATAATTTAAACACATCCAGTAACGCTTCTTCATTATAAAACACTTGTGCAATAACATACGGCAATTTGGATTGAAAATCTTTTAGGCAAAATGATTCTTGGTCATAATATTTAGGCTGGATATGAATATCACCGTGTTTATCCAATTTGAAATCAACAATCTTTGCAGCCATAGTTGGAGCGCAGCTAACAACCAAACTATGACAAGATGATGAATTGGTTTCAAATGTGCATTTTCGAATCATGAGATTAACTGGATTGGTCATAATAAGTACACCTATTGCTAGATCGTTAGATTAGTAAATAAACAATTATTTACCACACATTATATAATTAACACTTGACTAAATATGTTAATCAAAGTTAATATTATACATTGTTATGTAAAACTTAGAATGAAGCGTGAAACTAAGTTAAACTGGAAAAGGAATTGAAAATGAATACAGTAGTATGTGCTGTTGTGAAAACAATAGGGTTGGTTGTGGGTATTGTTTTATACGTGTATGGTATAAATTGGTTTTCTCAAAATTATCCTACTATCGCAAACTTTTGTCTGATAGCTATTATGATTTTTGGCGTTTTGTTTATATTTGCTATTATGTATGAATTTTGTAAAGAATCCAATCAAAAAAAAACCACAACAAATGTAAACCAACCTGTTAGAAATACTACACCTATTCAATCCAAGACAGAACCTGTAATTTACAGTACATACAGTGAGCAAAAAACCACATCTACACAATTTGATGAAGAACCTACTAAACAATATCCAGTTTTAGGTGAAATTCAAAACATCATATCTCATTTGTCAGAATTAGAAAAAGATAATAATTTGGATAAAAATATGTTTGCAAAATTTCACAAACTTAAAGACCAGTTTGATGTAGATTATCAAAAAACTATAAAAATATTAAATAAACTAGATAAATTCAAACCAATTGATGAAAAACATTTAAAAGTTTTCAATCGCTACTTGGATTTCTTTAAAGAAGAAAAAGACTATATTTACAAACAAATTGAACAACATTATGGTAATGAAATTGAAGATATTTATAATCATTTAAATAATAAAAATGGATAATAAAGGTGAAAAATGCAAGGTTTGATTAAAATTATTTTGGGGTGTTTGTTATATAATGCAATTTTTATTACAAAATTATTTGTAGAAATTGATTTAACTCAGCATCCTAATCCAATATTAATTGCCTGTTTTACATTTATGCGTCTTATTGGAATAGTTTTTATTTTGTTTGGATTTATTTCAATTTATAAATATGGAAGTGGTGAGGAATCCTTTTTTGATATTAGTTTATTCAAGAAGAAAAAACAAAAAAATCAGATTAAAACCAAAAATTCAAATCATGTGCAATTACACACATATAATCCAATAATTAATAAAATTAACACTATCATTTTTGAATTATCCAAGTTGCAACAAGAATTCAAAGGTAAAGACTTGGATGCAAATATATTTATCAAGTTTAATTTATTAAAAGATAAGTTTGATAAGGATTTAAAAAACATACAATCTGTTGTGAATCAATTGCACTATATTGGTCAAAATAATAATCAATCTTACTTACAATTATTAAATAATTACTTGGATTTGTTTGATAAAGAAAAACAGATAATTTACAATAACATTCAACAACAATGTAATGAAGAACTAAATATGGTGAATAATGAATTACATGATTTCAAGAAAATTGTGGATAAGATGGTTTAATCAATTATTGACATAATATGTTAATCCAAGTTAATATTGGATATTGTTATGGAAAACTTGGGTCGAAGTTTATGAAATTAGTTAAGATAAATTTTAAGTTAGAAAGGAGTTAAAATTGAATAATGTGTCATGCGCCATTATAAAAACAATAGGTACAATTATGGGGCTTGTTGTATTGATATGTTGTTTTACTTGGGTAGTAAAAAATATTAGTTTTTTTACTTTTTTGATTGCCACCTTAGTTGTTATATGTTTTGTGGTGGTAGATTTTGTTTTTGAACATATATGTACTGTAATGTCTAGCTCTTGTGAAACACCCAATCAGGAAATTGATAAAAAAACTACATCTGCACAATTTTATATAGAACCTACTAAACAATATCCAGTTCTTTATAACATTCAAAACATTATATCCAATTTATCCCAATTGGAAACAGATAATAATTTGGATAAAAATATGTTTGTAAAATTTCATGTAATTAAAGATCAATATGATGCGGATTATCAAAAGACTATAGAAATATTAAATAAGTTGAAAACAATAGAACAATTTGATGAAACACATTTGACCATTTTTAATCATTACTTGGATTTGTTTAATAATGAACAAAACAGAATTTATGAAAAAATAAAACAACAATATAATGATGAATTAAATATCATGGATGATAAATTACATCATTTTAATGAAATAGTAGATAAAACACTTTGATAATTATTAATATCAACTATTACCTATCTATTATCCATCATTTAAATCTATTAGCCATTGACAAACAACAGTCAGTAAAAAACAAACACCATTTACGAACTTTAACTTTCTAAAACATCTTTACATATTTATCCTGTTATAATCTGATGTTACTTTTATTACAATTTAACTTTTCAAGTTATTAACGATTTTGAAAGGAACAAGATATGCGTACTTTACTATTAATGCGTGGAGCAATGGGATCAGGAAAATCCACATTTATCCAACAAAACGGATTAAATCCATATGTTCTTGAACCAGATGTGATTCGCATGATGGTTACATCGCCAAATTTAAATCAAAATGGCAGTTTAACCATTTCTCAAAATAAAGATACAGAAGTTTGGGATATGTTGATTAATATTCTTGAAGATCGTATGAAAAATGGCGATTTTACAGTTATTGATGCTACACATATGTCAGCAAAATTAACTAAAAAATATATTGATTTGGCTGACAAATACAAATATTCATGCTTCTATTATCAATTGAATACTTCTTTGGAAGAATGTTTGGATCGTAATCGTCAACGTGCATTGGTTAATCCACATAAATATGTACCAGAAGAAGCTATTGAACGTGCATGGTACATGATTCAAAATAATCCATTGCCATCTCGTTTCAAGCGTATTTATGATATTTCAGAAATTGACAACTTCCACACTAAAGACATTAGTCATTATAAATCAGTAAAAATTATTGGTGATGTACATGGCTGTTATTCAGTTTTAGCCAAATCATTAACTGGGAATACCAAAATTGTCTTGGATAAAGATAATGACTACTTCCTTGACAAAAATATCCAATATGTATTTGTTGGCGATTATTTAGATCGTGGCATTGAAAACAAACAGGTTTTTGATTTGCTGTTGAATATCTGCAATAAGAAAAATGTGATTCTTTTGGAAGGAAACCATGAAGCACATTTATTTAATTATGTTTTTCATGGATTGGAATTTGTAAAAAATAAAGGCTTCATTGCACAAACTTTTCCAGAAATCTTAGGTGATATTAAAACTGGAAGTCGTCAAGAAGCTGAATTTAAAAGTCAAGTTTATAAACTGTACAAAAGAATGGTACAATGTTTCCCATTCAGTTTTCATGGTAAAAAATTCTTAGTCACACATGGTGGCATTTATGCTGTTCCAAAAATGACTTTTATTCCAACTTCAACCATGATTAAAGGTTCTGGACGACATAGTGATGGCGATATTATGGCAGACAGTTATCTTGAAAATTTTAACAAAGGTTTATGTCAAGATTTTATCCAAGTACATGGGCATAGAAAAGCACCAAGTAATGAAGTAAGTTACTGTTTGGAAGATAGTGTGGAATTTGGTGGCAATCTTCGTGTATTTAATGTAGAACTGGATGAAGCTGGTAATGTGCTTTATTATGTTGAAGCATTTAAAAATGAAGTGTTTAATCCAGAATTAAAAAATGAATTCAACGTTAACAACAATTCTAGCAAACTAAGTAGAATCAGTATGTTGACAGAAAATGAAGAAATTAATGACTTTATCAAATCCAACTTGGTTAAAGTTAAAAAGATGACTGTACCAACAACATCAAGCAACACAGCACAAACTACTGAATTGTTATCTTTAAATTTTTCAGAACGTGTGTTTAAAAACAAACGATGGAACAGTTTAACTATTAAAGCTCGTGGATTATTTGTAGATGCAAAAACTGGAGAAGTGAAACTTCGCTCATATCCAAAATTCTTTAACTATGGTGAGTTGCATTCTACATCTAAAAAACACCTGCAAAAAGCTGATTCATTAGCTTATCCAGTTAATGTTTGGCATAAATATAATGGTTTTCTTGGCATTATGTCGGTAGTCAATGATGAAGTTTTATTGGCAAGTAAATCTACCATTGAGGGCGAATTTAAAGATATGTTCCAAGAATTATGGAATAAAGAATATGTTGAATTAACCAGTAAAATCAAAGAGTTGTCATTAAAATATAATGTTTCATTTGTTTTTGAAGTGATTCATCACAATGATTTACATATTGTAGATTTTCATGGTGATAAATTGGTAATCTTGGATGTTATTGAAAACAAACTTCACCATAATGGTAATGAAATTGCAATTCATTCTCAAAAAATCTTGGATGAATTGTTTGATTGGATTGAAACCAACAACATTAAACCTGCTTTAATGGAGCGCAAACAATTAATGCTTGTTTGTAATTCATTTGATGAAATTGAAGCTGTTATGAAATCTAATGATGTTAATGAATCCATTGAGGGCGTTGTTTTCCAAGATAGTAATGGCTTTATGTTTAAATACAAAGGTTCATTTTACCAAGATTGGAAAGGTTGTCGTGGATTGACACAAGTGGCAAGTAAATTGATTCATGAAAATGGTAATGTGATGGCTTTCCCATATCAAAAATGTAGAAACCAATTACAAATCCAATTTATCCAATGGTTAATGGGCAAAATTCAGTCAGATGATGATTTCAAAGTCAAAATCAGAACTGGAAATTGGAATATCGTTGAATTGCGACATATGTATCTTAGACTTGGATAAATTATGATAATAAAAACCGCACTATTATGTTCTTGATAAAATAGTGCGGTTTTATTACATGTTTTTACAAGTTTACTATTAACAAATTGATAAAAATCCTGTAATATAACGACCATATATCCATAATTAATAATAAAGGAATGTCATGCAACATATGCAACCTAATTTAATTCAAAATATTACTCAAATTTTACAAAACCCAGAATCATTAGAAAAATTTATAGCTGATGCAATTTCAGGAACTGATTCTAAAAATCCAAAAGTGGTTGTTCTATCCAAGAATGATGTGGACAAACTGATTAAAAAACCAACTGAATCAACTTCTTCTGTTCGTTTGAAACCAGATGAAATCAAATTGGAAACAGAAAATAAAAAAGACAATATGGCTAGTCCATCAATTAAAATTAACCCTGATATTCCAGATGTAACTGTTCATATGATGAAAGGTGCTGAAACACAAGTTAAACCACAAAAGACAGAACTGGATGAATTGAAAGAAAAAATTGCAAAATCTACAAACTTGTCAGAAATTGCAGAACTTGGATTACAGTTGGCAACTTTAGCAGAAAAACAGGAACAGGAAGCTAAAAATGCAAAAATTGAAAAGTTCACTGAATTGGTAAACGATGGTATGAACACTGTTCTGGATATGACACATACACTGAAAGTTGTTGGTGAAACTTTTAATAAATGGCAAGATGTTGAAAATCGTAACCCAGACACCATCCAACAAATCGAAGATGACGCAACTACGCTTTTAGAACGTGTAACTGTTTTTGCCAAACAGTTGCAACAGAAGATACAAGACTACAAATAATAAATCAAATTGATGTGTTAATATAGCTATCGACCAATAAACCAACTAACAACTTGGGGGCGGTAGATTGAAAGAAAAACAAATCCATCTATGTTTGATTTATTTAGATGGATTTGTTGTTTAGTGTATCATAAATGATGGTGTTTAAACACCAAAATAAATGAATAATATTATAAAGGATAAAGGAAACAATAATGTTAAGTTATCAAGAATTAAAAAATCAGAATATGACTGCAATGCGTAACAAAGATAAAAACTTACAAAGTGTTTTATCTACTTTGATTGGTAAAATTGATAATGAAGGTAAGTTACGGATGGCTAATTTAACACCAGAACAAGAAGAAAAAATTGTTTTGGAAGCGATCCAATCCAGTTTAAAAGCTATGCAGAAAGCTAAGGCTGATTTTGGTGAAACAGCAAATAAAGAATATTTGGAAAAAGTGGATTTTGAAATCTCTGTGTTAAAAGGCTTTCTACCACAACAAATTACTGGACAAGAATTGGAAGATTTAATTCGTTCTTATATTCAAAAAGAACAAGATAACGGTGCACATGAAAAAGCACTTGTTGGATTGATTATGAAATCTTTAAAAGCAGAATATAATGGACGTTATGATGGGCGTGAAGCAAGTGCTATCTTAAATCGTTTAAAATAAGAAACATTATCCATCTGTCGTTGATTGTTAATTATTAGTAATCAACGACAGATGGATATTTTTATTCTACTTATCTTTTTATTTTTAGTTATTAATATTATGAAAAACACCACCCAATTCCATCATGAAAGTTGCATTGACACATTAAACAGGATGATTGAAAAGAATGAAAAAGTTGATTTAGTCATCACATCACCACCATATAATATGAATTTACGTATCCGTGCTAATCCAAAAACAGGCAAACGTGTTTTTTGTAGTCGTCAACTGGATAAAAGTGAATTTAGTTCCAAGTATGCAGTGATTAATAGTGAATCACTTACATTTTATGATAATTTACCTATTGAAGAGTTTTTTGATTTTCACAAAGAAGTATTGACCAAACTGCTACAAGTTAGTCCTATTGTTTTCTACAACATCCAAGTTGTAACAGGCAGTAAACGTGCGTTTTTCAAATTGATTGGTGAGTTTTCTGATTATTTAAAAGATATTGTCATTTGGGACAAAAAGAATGCTCAACCTGCAATGCAAACAGGGGTGCTTAATCGACAATCAGAGTTGATTTTAATATTTGAAAATGATACTAATCAAGCCATTAGTAGGCAATTTAATAAAAATATTGCTCAATTTAAACGTGGTGAACTAACAGATGTTTGGCAAATTAGTCGTGGAACGTCAGGAACTAAAAGTAATAAAATAAAACATGGTGCAACATTTCCTGAAGAACTGGTGGAAACAATATTAACTAATTTTTCTAAAGAAAATGACACTGTTTATGATCCATTTTCAGGAACTGGAACAACAGCAGTTGTTTGTCAGAAAATGAATAGAAACTTTATTGGTAGTGAAATTATCCAAGAATATCTGGATTATAGTAAAGAACGTTGTAATTTGTAATTCTAAACGGTGTTTAATCTATAAATTTATGAATTGATATAATTCACCATCCAATATTTACAAAGTGCCATTTAATATGGTAAACTTAAATGACCTGTAAACCATTCTTAATCTTAATTTCATTATTATATATTGGATTGTCATATTATGAGTTGCAAAATTACTACTTTATACAGAAAATCTGTTTTTGAGACAAACTCTTCATCCTGTCATAGTTTAGCATTAAAAAAGACTGATACGAATAATTTAAATCAAATGTATACTAATTATATTATGGCTAAGGATGGTGTTTTAAATTTCACAACAGAAAACTATTACACACAAACTGGATTTTTAAAATCTTTTGATGAAAAATTAGCCTATGTAATGACATCATGTTTATATCAAGATGAATATGATGCTTTCCTTAATGTGGTTGAAGCCGTTCATGATATTACACAATTCCAAGTTTTATCTTATAATGGTACAGTAGTAGGTAAATGGAATGATGAATTGAATTGCTTTGAATTTGATAATAATGAAAATTTTGAAGCATGGAACGAGTTAGTTGAAAAAGCACAATCCAATGAAGCATCTATTGATTCAGAATCATTGGATTTATTGGATGATATTCTTTTTGATAAAAACAAATTAAAACATTTACTTTTTGTAGATGGTAGTGAAATATCTTTGGCTTATGATAATGATAGTTGTGCTAATATTGCTGGCGGTTCTTATCAGGAAGTTCAAATCCAAGTCAAAAACTTATTAAATCTTATCATTCAATATAATCCAGATATTATTAATAATGAAAATTTGGAAAAGAAAGTTCAGTCATTCATCCAGTTCTTTGGTGATTCTAATATAGCCAATTTGATGGTTGATTTAGACAAATTGGATAGAAATAACAATAACTATCCTATTAAATCCGCATTAATGGAAATCGTGGATAATGAATATTATTTCATTGAACGTGTATTATTGAAAGCATTTGATTTTATAGACACTTTGGTTAATAAAAACAATAATTCAGTTCATACAAAATTAAATGAAATGAAAAATGCAATTGAAAATGGATCGCTACCACAACAATTTAAAGATAAACTTTATTCATTATTTAAAGAATATGTTTTAGGAATTAAACAAAAAAAATCCAGTTCTTCTTACTTACCGTACCACCATAATACTGAATTAGAACAAACTGTGTATAATTTAGACATTGATTTCAATAACACTACCTTTGAACAATTAACAGATGAACAGCATCAATGTTATATAATGGTTTATAAAAACAAAATCAATAATGCTTCAGTGGTTCTGGATTATTTGTTGTTTGAACACTTAAAAATGCCTAAATTACATGAATGGGCAAGTTTGTTTAATTATCATTATGGATGATTTGGATTGGCAAAGCAAACGTAACATAGTAATCGTAGTGTAGCAAAACGATTGAAACGTAGTGATCAAAGATTGAAGATAGGTGATATTTATTTAATTGGAATATGAAATTAGGTGTTACAAATTGATGTGGCATATGTTTATATTGGATAAGTTATTTGTGCTAAATGTTTCAATAATTCAATAATAAAAACACACTATTTATCTAAAATAGTGTGTTTCTTTTACGCATTAATTATTTATTTATATCTTTTATCATTTGTTTATAATTTTGTTTTGCTGCCTCATCAAGATATTTTTCATCATTTATATTTTCAAGCCAATTTTCAATATTGTTACACCATTCCTTATAGTCAAAGTAATAGTTTTCATTTAGACTTTTTTCATCAATTTCTTTTGCAGTCTTTTCAAGTTGTTCTAACAGGTAAAAACTTTTATTATCTGTGAATTTTTTATGTAAATCTTGGATTTTAGACTGAAGATGTTTAACTTCTTGGGGAGCTACAATTAACATGTACAATTTTGTGTAACTATCAATATCTTCCAAGTTTAACAGATTCAATGTTTGTTTATCTTGTTTTGTTAATATAGACATTAATTGATTATCCAGTTTTTCAAATAAACTATTAATTTTATTAATTTTTTCTTTATCTAATGAAACAGAATGATTTGGATTTTGTGTTATATTATATATTTTCCACAGACTTATTAAAACCAAACACACCTGTTTGTTAATTGGATATAGTTTTGACAATGGATTACTTGGATTGATTGTGGTTTTATTATTATTTAGCCCCTTCATATCCTTATGTAAAATGAATACAATGAAAAATATCCACACACATGGCACAATTAAAGTCAATTGTTCATTCTTAATTATAATGCCCCACAACATGATAATTAATGTAAATATTGCTACAATATCAATATAAATATCCAGTTTGTTACTATCTTTACATTTAATTTCATTAACTTCTAAAGTTTCATTAAAAATATTCATATTCAATCCTTTATCCTATTTATTTAAAAACAATTAACATTTTATCATTGATTATCAAAAAAGATATAAATAAAACTACCAGCAACAATTAAATATATCAGCGATAAGAATCCATGTATCAAATTTTGTGAAAATAAAAATGTTGCAAAATATATAATACTGGTAATCAAATTAATAATTCCTATTGTTAATTTCATATTACAATCCTTATATGTATGTTTTTATTAGTTACAATCCAATTATACATGATAAACATTTGTACATTCTGTTACAATTAGTTCACACAAATAATTCATAATAAGTTGATGATGTGTTTGATATGGTATAATTTCAAATGCTTTAGTAATCTTCTTATCCAAATCTGACTGTACAAGTAAATGTGTTGATTCAGGTTCTAATCTAAAAATAGTAATTGTGCCAAATGGTAGTGTGATTGTTATTTTTCCATCAGATATATCTACATTAATCATGTTATAAAAAAATCGTTTTTCAAATATTAAATTGTTAGATTTGACTGACTTTATATAGTTATCCATATAATCAACTAATGTTAATTTAAATTCATATCTCACTCGTTCTAACAGTTTAAAATTATAATGATTAGATTTATAATGTGAATTTATATTTCTTAATGAACTTGATGGTAATAGAAGTAACAAATTATTAGATGGAATTTGATATTTTTCTTTAATTTCTAATAAGTCAATCAGCAATAAGTTTTTATTAACTTTAGCTTTGCTCCAATTGATTTCTAACATATCATTATTTAAAGAATAAATTTCTTTAATATTTGAATTATATGGATTAAATAAAAATGGATTCATGCCATACAAACCAGCATTGGATTGGAAAACATCTCCTTCAAAATGATGGATTTCAATAATTTTCCATTCTTTTTTATCCATATCATATCCAACATCAATGGTGCCACAACGATTTAATGCTTTATTACCATCTAATAATTGAAGTTGATTATAATCTCGTGCAGCAGCTTTAACAAACCAAGCCATTTTAGCCGCCATTTTCCTATCTAATTTTAAATTATCAATATCATCATTATGATTATCCACAAAGTAAGGATGGATGCGTCCATTTGGATAACAATGTAAGAATGAAATTTTTCTAGCACAAGGTGTTGTACCAATTATTCGTCCATTTCTAAAGAAACAACGTTGTTCATATTTAAAATTAACAAATTCACTAACAATGAATGAATGCGATTTATTATGGATATCATTCATTACAGATTCAAAGTATTGTTCAATTTCACTAACTGATTTTATATCATCTTTATCATTTGTTTTTAAGACCAAATTGCATATTTTCATTGTTTCTTCTGTTAGCGTTTTTGATTCATGAACTTCTTGACTTGTTGAATCATTATTAGAGTCTGTTTTATTATGAACAAATATATTTGGAGAAATACATGTTTTTGTTGATGGTTTTACAAAAAAACTATTAAAATCAATAGCGTTGCCATCACTACAGCTACCGCTGTCACCAACATATCCAATTAATTCTGATAATATTGAATTGGATTGATGATTGTGTAACAATTTAATAATATCTTTTGTTTCTTGGATGGTTTGGTTATCTTTGTTGCTGTTGTATTTTTTTTCAAAGATGGTACGTCTATAATATTTTTTCAAAAAATCTTTTGACTTATTAATAACTTGTTCATTTTGGTTGTTAATGTGTAAGATATTATTTTTATAAGATTTGGATGGCGTTTTGTCATTATAAAAATATAACATAATGTAATCAACGATTTGACGTTTATATGAACTTACAAACTTATGCGGAAAAACGATTTTCATGATATACATGATTTCTTCATATAAATCGTTTCTTGTTATAAATTGATATTCATGTTTAAAACTTTCATATAATCCAAGTTTATCTAAATAATGTTCAACATCTGTTCTTGTTGTTTCAATTTCTTTCAATAGTTTTTTCATAGAGGTTATATCATAAGAATAGATAGTCCCATATGCGTCTTCATTTATTTTTTCAATATCTTTAATTGGATGGTTTAATAGGTGTTGTAGAATAGGGATATATTTTTTACTTTTATACAAATTCAATTCATCCAGATAATAATCTTTTAATAAAGGCAACATATCAGATGAAAACCTTCCATGATTGATATGAAAGATATTTTTCATACTGAGTACATTATGAAACTCATCAAGAATTACAGTGTTTTTAGAAAATTTGGATAAGAATATGGTGACTGGAGGAGCACTACATAATGATAATAAATCATATCCAATTTTATTAATGAAATTATCTCTCTGTTCTGAATACAATTCATCCAATATAAATAAAATACCAGTACGTAAATCATTAAATTCTTTTGCGTAATTTGAAGAAAAATAGTCATGTAGTTTATTTTTTAATTCACAATCACTATTGATTATATGCTGAACTAATAGTAAGTCAAAAAAATATAAAGTTACATGTAAATAATTTTTCATTATCCAAATTCCAAAAAATGTCAGTAAACAAGTGCGTGGTAGCTACGCCACATTACATAATAATGTTGAATTATAACACACATCATGTAATTTGAAATATTTTTATCTTAGGTGTGTTTTAAAATATGATTGATAAAGTGATTCAAAAATAGTAAATAGTTATTTAAAATAATGAAATTTTATGAAATCCAATAGTGTACTAGCGTATACGCTAGTACACTATTGGATACTGATTTTCACTCTTTTGGGGGAACTACCCTTAATGGATGCCATCTCCACAAAATTGTAGATACTATCTCCAG